>JAABVA010000128.1_pt1 | contig 95131 bp, 95 predicted proteins | sample 5560331 | NCBI WGS metagenome assembly JAABVA01 (sample SAMN12812661, study PRJNA571458) | rock metagenome | isolation source: Antarctica rocks | place: Antarctica: Victoria Land, Mt New Zealand sud | collected 2016-01-07
CCGAGCAGCGCGGCGTTGCCGTACACGAGCCCGTTGGCCACGCCGTTCCAGGAGAGCTGGGCGAAGAAGCCGATGAAGAGGATGCCGGTCACCCCCGCCACGCCGTGGGCGGCGAGCACGTCGAGGGTCTCGTCGACCCGCGTGCGCGCGCGCCAGACGATCGCGGCGTAGCTCGGCAGCGCGGCGAGGGCGCCGAGCGCGCACGCCCAACCCGGACTGACGTACCCGCCCGCCGGCGTGATGCCGACGCAGCCGACGATGATCGCGGTCGCCGCTCCGATCGCCGTCACCTGCCGCCCGCGCAGCAGGTCGAGCACGAACCACACCACGAGCGTGCACGCCGGCGCCAGCAGCGTGTTCGTGAAGGCGAGCACGCTCGAGTTGCCGGTCGAGAAGCCGCTGCCGCCGTTGAACCCGAACCAGCCGAACCACAGCAGGCCGGCGCCCACGAGCACGTAGACCGCGTTGTGGGGCAGGAGGGCTTGGCGGCCGTAGTCCTTGCGCGCCCGGACCACGAGCGCAGCGGCCAGCGCGGAGAACCCCGACCCCATCTCTACGGGCACCCCTCCGGCGAAGTCGAGCGTCCCGCGCGCCTGCAGCCACCCGCCGCCGAAGGACCAGTGGGCGAGCACCGCGTAGACGAGCACGGACCACAGTCCCGCGAAGACGAGGAACGGCGCGAAGCGCATGCGCTCCACCACGGCGCCCGAGACGAGCGCGACGGTGACGATGCAGAAGCTCGCTTGGAAGGCCATGAACAGGAGTTGCGGGATCTTGGTCCCTGCGCGCGGAGCGAAGTCCACGCCCTGGAGGAACGCGTGGTGCAGGCCGCCGATGAGCGCGCCGCTTCCGTCGAAGGCGAGCGAGTAGCCCACGAGCGCCCACGCGACGGTGGCCACTGCGAGCGCGGCGAGGCACATCATGAAGGTGTTCAGCGTGTTCTTCTCGCGCACCAGGCCCGCGTAGAAGAGCCCGAGCGCCGGTGTCATGAGGATCACGAGAGCAGTGGCGGCGAGCATCCACGCCGTGTCGCCGGCGTCCACTCCCGCGACCGCCAGGGTCAAGGCGCCGGTCATCGGCCCAGCGGGGTGACGGCCCCGTGGTCGATCTCTCCGGTGCGGATGCGGATCGCGCGCTCGAGCGGGAGGACGAAGATCTTCCCGTCGCCGACCTCGCCGGTGCGTGCTCCGTCTTGGAGCGCCTCGATCGTGGCTTCGACGAACGCGTCGGAGACGGCGATCTCGAAGCGCGCCTTGTCGGCGAGTCCCATCTTCACGGTGGTGCCGCGGTAGGTCTCGACCCGGTCGAGCTCCCCGCCGTGCCCCTGGACGCGGCTGATGGAGACCCCGCGCACCTCCGCCCGATACAGGGCTTCGAGGACGTCGTTGGCCTTCTCCGGGCGGACGATGGCGATCACGAGCTTCACGGGGCGGCTCCTCCTGGGACGCGCGGGAGCGCTTCTGAGTCGGCGCGCGCCTCGCAAAAGGCGCCGGCGTCGCCTTCGGGGCGAGGCGAGCGCGAGCCTACCGAGCCGGCGCGGCAAGGATCGTGCGGTGGCGCCCTAGTGGCCGCCCGTCGAGAGCGTCACGAGCTGATCCACCGGCGCGTAGTCGTCTCGCAGCGCGCGCGTGTCGCCCACGAAGCGAACGAGTGCAGGCTCGTCGAGGAGCTCCTCGCCGTCGTGGCGTGCGCCCGAGGCGGCCGCCAGGGCGCGGAGCGGCAGGGGCTCGTCGGAGGCGAAGAAGACGAAGTTCTCGCCCAGCCCCGCCGCTGGGCGCCCGAAGCGCGCCTCGAGCGCGACGTGGGCGAAGACGCCGCGCAGCGTCGCGGCCTCGGCGCGCACGAAGCGCGTCCGCCCCGCGTCGATGCAGTTCATCGTGTAGATGCCGCCTGGGGCGAGCCGGCGCCTCACGTCGGACATGAACTCCGACGTGGTGAGATGCCAGGGGACCGAGCGCCCGGCGTAGGCATCGCCCACCACCACGTCGTAGGCCCGCGCGGGCTCCTCGCGCACGAGGACGCGGGCGTCGCCGGTGCGTACGCGCAGGCGCGGGCCGGTGCGGAGCCCCAGCCCGCGCCGGGCGACCTTGACCACATTGGGGTCGAGCTCGAGGACGACGTTGCTCGAGCCGGGACGGGTCGCGGAGACGTAGCGGGGTAGCGTGAACCCGCCGCCGCCGATCCACAGGGCGCGAATCGGCCTCCGAGGCGGGCGGGAGGAGTCCAGCCCGTCGGCCATCCGACGCGTGTAGGCGAACCGCAGACGGGTCGGATCGGCGAGGTCGACGTAGGAATGGCGCAGGCCGTCGAGCACGAGCAGGCGCCCGGTGCTCGGACCGGAGCGGTCGTGCACCACGCTCGCGCAGAAGTACGCGCTCTCGCGCTGGCACGGACTTCCCGCCGCGGCGGCCAGCCCGGCGAGAAGCAGGGCGCCGGCGAGCACACTGCCCACGATGAGCCGTCCCCGCCACACCCGCAGCCAGGCGGCTACTCCCACGCCGCTGCCGATCAGGGCGAGCCCGAGCCCGATGACGATCGTCGAGGTCGGCAGGAGCGCCAGGAGCACGAAGCCGGTGATCACCGTGCCGAAGATCGCCCCCGCCGTACCCACCGCGGACAGGCGGCCGACCACCTTGCCCGCATCGTCGAGGCGCTCGAGCTGGAGCTTGACGACCGTGGGGTTGATGGCGCTCAGCACCGCCGCGGGCCAGAAGAAGGAGACGAGGGAGAGCACGAGGATCATCGGCGAGCCCTGACCCTGCGCGAGCCGCCCGGCGACCCGCGAGATCGGCAACGTGCTCAGGGCCAGTAGGCCGCCGATGATGAGCAGCGGCCCGAGCGTCTTGCGCGGGTTGAGCAGGTCGGCGAAGCGCCCGCCGAACCACGAGCCGAGGGAGATACCGGCGAGGACGACGCCGATGATCGCCGTGTAGGTCTGCAGCGTCACCCCGAAGTAGGGGGCGATGAGTCGGGTGGCGACGATCTCGATCACGAGCACGGCGGCGGAGTTCAGGAAGACGAGGGTGCCGGCGGCCAGCCAGCCGAGTGGCGCGGGGCGGTCGGGGGTAGGGGTGACCGGCGGCTCGCGCGCAGGCGGTGATGGCATCGCGACCGTTGTACCGGACGGGCGTGGCGGCGTGCGAACATCCGCCCCATGAGCTCCCCCGAGCCCGTTTCCCCGACCTATCGCCTCGCGCTGGCCGCGTGCGCCCCGATCGTGCGTCAGTGGGGGCGGCTCGAGGTCTCGGGGGAGGAGCACCTGCCGCGCTCGGGCGCCGTGCTGCTCGCCAGCAACCACGACTCCTACTGGGACCCAGTCGTGATCGGGATCGCCGGGCTCGAGCGGCGCCAGATCCGCGCGCTGGCCAAGTCCTCGTTGTGGAAGGTGCGCGGGCTCGCCCCGATCCTCGACGGCATGGGACAGATCCCGATCGACCGCGGCGCGGGAGACGCCCATGCGCTCGACCGGGCCATCGCCGAACTGCGCGCGGGAGCCTGCATCGGGGTCTTCCCCGAGGGGACGAGATCCCGCGGCGAGACCCTGCGCGCGCGCAGCGGCTTCGGCCGCCTCGCCGAGGCCGTGCCCGAGGCCCGGGTGGTGTGCTGCACCGTCGAGGGGACGGTCGACATCGCGCGCTTCCCAAAGCGCCCGCGCGTCCGGGTCCGCTTCTTCTCACCCGCGGGTGGGGGGCTCCGGGAGGGAGAGAGCACCGTAGAGCTCGCCGTCCGCCTGCTCGCCGAGATCCGCGGCTACGCACCGGTGGTCCCGGTGGGCCGCGGCCGGCGGCTCAGCGCGCCGGGGCGAGCGCGCGCACCGCGGCGCTGATCCACTCCTCCTCGTGCTCGGCCCAGACCGACCCCGAGTGGGCGCCCGGGTAGACGGCGTAGGTGTGCGGCACCCGCGCCCGTAGGAGCTCCCCGTGCAGCTGCTCGTTCTCCTCCAGGAAGTGCGGATCGGCGTCGCCGACGTAGAAGGAGAAGGCGAAGGGCGCCTTCGAGTCGGCGATCCGCTTCGCCGCCCGCACGTAGGAGTGGACGCTGGCCGCGGAGTCGGCCTCGGGCGAACCAACGGAGAGCGGGGCGTCGCCGACCGGGTTGGTCGGGTGGAAGTACCCGCTCCAGGACTGGATGACCGAGAAGGTCTCGGGATGCCTGATCCCGATGATGCTCGCCCCGTAGCCCCCGGCGGAGACTCCGATGATCGCTCGTCCGCGCCGGTCGGCCACGGTGCGGTAGCGCCGGTCGACCCGCGCGACGAGCTCGCGGGCCACGGCGCTCTCCCAGTTGCGGCCGGGATGCCAGTCGTGCCACTCCGGATCGGTGTCACCGCGTCGGGCGCCCTGCGGCGAGACCACGATCGCCGGGCGGCCGGCGTGCTCGGCGTCTGCTCCCCAGTCGCGGACGCCCATGCCCGGTAGCTTCGCGGGCTGGCGGGGAGGCCGTGGAGCGCGTAGATCACGGGATAGCGCTTGCCCGAGGAGTCGTAGTTCGCGGGGAGGTAGACCGCGTAGTGCTCCCGGTCGGAGATCGCCTGCGAGCGAAAGGAGTCTTCGAGGATGCGTGCCGGGGAGGTGGCGCGTGCGGCGCCGGCCGGTAGGACGAGTGTGAGGCCGAGCCGCAGCCGGCGAGCACCGTCGTCGCGAGCGCGAGCGCGAGCGCGATCGCCGCGAGGCGGACGAGCGGGATGTCGGGAAGGACGCGCACTTCCAGAACATAGGCGGGCCGTGTCCCACCGGGCGCCGCTCGGACTGAACCGACCACCGAGCGCGGCGCGCCGGCGCTCGCCGCGTGCGGGTGATCTACGATGAGCGAAGGGGAGACACGACCACGGGCGGAGGAACGATGGACGAGGGTCTGACCAGGCGGATCTGCTGCGCACGGGCGCGGCGGCGGGCATCGGCGCAGCGGCGAGCGGGCTCGCGCTCGACCCGGTCATCGAGCGAGCGCTCGCGAGCACGGGACGCCCGGGACGCCTGCGCGACATCGAGCACGTCGTGATCCTGATCCAGGAGAACCGCTCCTTCGACCACTACTTCGGCACCTACCGCGGAGTGCGCGGCTTCGCCGACCGCCACGGGCGCGCGGCGTTCGCCCAGCACGGCTACACGCAGCCCGGGCAGGGCGGTCGCCTGCGCCCCTTCCACCTCGAGACCCACGGCCAGGCGCAGTGCACCACGTGGAGGCGCTCGGTGACGGGCGATCTGACGAGCGCGTTCTCCTTCGCGCGCCCCGATCGCTCCGTGCCGCGGCTGCCCCGCGTAAACGTGCCTTCGGACTCGAGCGGAGCGAGCTGCAGCAAGGAGCCGTACCGCGTTCCCGCGAACCACATGCCGGGTCAGGAGCACGGCCGCCCGCGGCGCCCGCGCCACTCCTGAAGATGGCGAGCACCACGCGAGGATCACGCGGGCGGCGCCAGGGGCGCCCGACCGCGGCCACGGAGGAGGCGGTCGAGGAGCGCCGCGAGCAGGCCGAGAACGCCGGCGGGCTCAAGGGTCTGATCGCGCGCCGCGGCGGACAGTGGTCGGTCGAGGTCGAGGATGGCCTGTTGCGCCGCGCCCAGCGGCCGCTGTGGAACTTCGCGATGGACCACTACTTCCGCATGGAGGTCGAGGGCTGGCACCGGTTGCCCGACCCGCCAGCGATGCTCATCGGCATCCACGCCAGCGGCCTGCTGCCCATCGACGCCTACCTCACCGGCTTCCAATGGGATCGGCGCTTTGGCACCGAGCGCCCGCTGCACGGCACATCCCACGACATGCTCATGGCGTTGCCCGGCGTCGGCGACTACCTGCGCAAGCTCGGCGGCCTGCCCGCCGCGCCCGACTCGATCACCGCGGCCTTCGCCGCGGGGCACGACGTGATTATCTGGCCCGGCGGTGACCTCGACGCCCTGCGCCCGTGGCGCGAGCGCGACCGGGTGGTGCTCGGCGGCCGCCACGGATTCGTCAAGCAGGCGATCCGCTCGGCGGTCCCGATCGTCCCCGTGGCCACCATCGGTGGCTCGGACACCTTGATCCAGCTCGCCGACGGCAAGGCGATCGCCAAGCGTCTGCGCCTCGACAAGCTCATGCGCGCCAACGCGTTCCCGATCGCGCTCGGCTTCCCGCTCGGCCTCGCTCCCGGGATCGTGCCGCAGATCCCGCTGCCGGCGAAGATCCGCACGGAGTTCCTCGACCCGATCGAGCTCGACACCGACCCCGAGCGGGCCGAGGACGAGCGCTACGTCGCCATCAAGTACCGCGAGGTGGAGCGAAAGCTCCAGGCCGGCGTCGATGCGCTGGCCAAGCGGCGCTCCTTCCCCGTGCTCGGCTGAGATCCGCGGCCGCGGCCGCGGCCGCGGGGGCGGCGGCGGCGCTCCGGCCTCAGCCGATGGCGAGCAGGCCGGCCTGCTGCTGGCCGTAGAGGTAGCCGACCAGCGTCTGGGTGACGCGGGGATCGAACTGGCGTCCGGCCGAGCGCAGGAGCTCCTCGATCGCCTCGCCGTAGGACATCGCCGCCCGATACGGCCGGTCGGTGGTCATGGCGTGGTAGGCGTCGCAGGCGAGGATGATGCGGCTGCCGATGGGGATGGCCTCCCCCGCCAGGCCGTCGGGATAGCCCGTCCCGTTCCAGCTCTCGTGCTCGTGGCGCACGATCCGCGCGACGGAGCCGAGGCCGGGGATGACGCGCAGGATCCGCTCGCCGATCACGGGGTGCTGGGCCATGAGCTGCCACTCCTGCTCGTCGAGCGGGGCGGGCTTGTGGAGGATCGCGTCGGGGATCGCCACCTTGCCGACGTCGTGCAGGAGGGCGGCGGCGCGCACGCGTTCGATCTCGACCGGGGAGAGGCCGAGGCTGCGGGCGACCGATCCGGCCATCTCGACGACCGACTCGGAATGCTCGCCCGTGTAGCGGTCGCGCTCGAGCAGGGCGACGGCGAGCGCTTCCACCACGTCGCGGTTGGGGGTCTCCTCTCCCAACGCGACCGCTTGCTCGACCCGGTCCGAGTGGACGGCGATGCGTCCGCCGCCTTCCGCGCGGGCGCGGGCGAGGGCGCGCGCGGCGCGGTCGAGCAGCTCCTCCGGCGCGTCCGAGGCTCCCTCGTAGGCGGCGATGCCCATCGAGACCGACGTGCCCCGGATCGGCCCGGTCTCGAGCACCTCGAGCTCGACGAGCATTCGCTCGAGGCACGTCTGCGCGTCGGCGGTGGTGGTCTCCGCGAGCAGCACGGCGAACTCGTCTCCTCCCGTGCGGCAGACGAGGTCCTGGGAGCGGGTGCCGGCGCGGAGCACGGCGCCGACGGCCACGAATAGGTCGTCGCCGACCAGAAAGCCGTGCCGGCGCTGCAGGTCGCGGAAGTCGTCGATGTCGATGAGCACGAGCGAGAGCGGACGGCGGTGGCGCCGCGCGCGCTCGGCCTCCTCGGCGAGGCGCCCGCGGAAGTAGCGCAGGCTGAGGCAGCCGGTCAGCGGATCGGTGCGCCCCTCGCGCTGGCGCTCGCGGGCATGCTCGAGCTCGGCGATGCGCCGGTGGGCCTCGGCGAGCTCACGGGCCAATCCGTCGCGTTCTACCCGGTTGAACATCGCTCTCATCATCGGCAGGTCGACCGAAGAACTGGAATGGTGTCGAGTGTGGAGCCCTGCCTTGAGGGAGCGCGGTCGCGTGCCGATGCGCACGAAACGATGGTGAGCCTGGCGCGGAAAATAAGAGGATCGCCTCCGGCGCGAACGGCCGCGGTGCTCCAGGGCACCGGCGAGCGCGAGCTCGCCGGGCGGTTGGCCGGCGTCCTCTATCTGACGGGGGGTCTGACCGCGCCGTTGATCCTCGTTTCTGCCGGGCGCGGAGAGCCGCCACTGGGGGGCGGTGCTCGCGCTCTCCGGGCTGGCGGTGACCTGGGCCCTCGTCTCCTTCTTCCTCATCGGGTGGGAGGGCGCGTGGCCACGGCTGGCGCACCCCATGAGCGTCGCCGGTGTCGCGCTCTCCGCCGCGGGGGTGGTGCTCACCGGCGGCGCCCAGTCGCCGGCGCGCTTATACCTCTTCTTCGTCGTGGTCTACGCCGCTTGCTTCTTCAGGCAGAGGACGGCCTTGCTCTACGTCGCCCTCTGCGGCGTCGCCCACGCCCTTCCGCTGATCTACACGCACGGGCCCGCGCGCGGGCGCTACCTCGGCGAGCTGGCCATCGTCCTCCCGACCTACTTCGCGCTCGGGGCGCTGATCTCGGCCGGTCGTGGCCTCCTCGACGGTCTCCACGAGGAGCAGGAGCGCCACGCCGCCGAGCAGGGCGCCCTGCGTCGCGTGGCCACCGCGGTGGCACAGGCCGGGCCTTCGGCCGGGGATGTCTTCGCGCTCGTGGCGCGCGAGTCCGCGGAGCTCCTCCGCGCCGACGCCGCGGGAATACTGCGCTTCGAGGGCGCTGAGGAGGCGCGGGTGATCGGCGCGTGGGGCGGGGGATCCTCCACCGAGGAGCTCGGTCGGGTGTACCGGCTCGCGCCCGAGAGCGAGCTCGCCGTCGTGCGGCGCACCGGGCGCCCGCTGCGGGCCGATCGCTACCCCGACGAGACCAGCCGGGTGAGCCAGCTCGGGTACGAGGCCTGCGTGGTGGCCCCGGTGAGGATGGGGGACGAGCTCTGGGGCGGCATCGCGCTCACGACCTTGCCGGGACGCTCCTTCGCGCCCGGCGCGGAGGACCGCCTCGCGCGCTTCGCCGGGCTGCTCGAGCTCGCGATCGCGAACGCCGAATCGAAGCAGCGGCTGACCGCGCAGGCCTCATCCGACGCGCTCACCGGCCTACTCAACCACCGCTCCTTCCACGAGCGCCTGCGCTCCGAGGTCGCCCGCGCGGTACGCCACGGGCGCGAGCTCTCACTTGCGGTGATCGACGTCGACTCGTTCAAGCGGATCAACGACGAGGCGGGGCACGAGGCGGGCGATCGCGTCCTCTCCGAGATCGCGACGCTGCTCGTGCGCTCCGCGCGTGCGGGCGACATCGTGGCCCGGATCGGCGGTGACGAGTTCGCCCTGCTCCTGCCCGAGACGACCCGCATGGATGCGTATCTGGTCGCCGAGGCCGCGCGTCAGACGGTCTCCTCGACGGAGCTGGCCGACGGGGTGCACGTGACGGTCTCGGCCGGAGTCTGCGACCTCGGCACCGCGCCCGACGCCGAGGCGATGTTCCGCCTCGCCGACGGCGCGCTGTACTGGAGCAAGGCCCACGGCCGTGACGTGTGCTGGATCTACGATCCCGACGTCGTGCCCGAGCTACGGCGAGAGAGCGCGCCGATCGACTCGAGCGCTCACACGCCCTGCTCGGGATGCGGGGGCTGGCGCGGGCCATCGACGCTAAGGACCCGAACATGCGCCGCCACTCCGAGCGCGTGGCCGAGCTGGCGTGCCTCCTTGCCGAGCGGCTCGGATGGCCGCCTGAGCGCCGAGCGTTGCTCCGCGAGGCGGCACTCGTGCACGACGTCGGCAAGATCGGCATCCCCGACACGATCCTGCTGAAGCCCGCTCGGCTGGACGAGCGAGAGACCGCGGCGATCCGCCAGCACCCCACCCTCGGGGCGCAGATCGTCACCGACCTCCTTGATCCCGAGCAGGTGCAGTGGATCCACTCCCACCACGAGCGCCCCGACGGCGCGGGCTATCCCGACGGACTGCGGGCGAGCGAGATTCCGCTCGGCGCGGCGCTCATCGCCGTGGCCGACGCGTGGGACGCAATGACGGTCAGCCGTGTCTACGCCGACGCGCGCGAGCCCGGCGACGCGCTGGCGAAGTGCGTGCGCCTCGCCGGCCGGCAGTTCGACCTAGATGTGGTCGAGGCGCTCCGAACGGTGCTGGCGCCCGACGCTCATGCGGCTGAGAGGACTCGAACCTCCACGGGGTTGCCCCCACAGGCACCTGAAGCCTGCGCGTCTACCAATTCCGCCACAGCCGCCGGAGGTCCCGTTCTAGCACGTCCTCGCCCGCGTCCGGGACCATAGCGGCGGCGCGCGGGAGCCTGGTCGGCGAGCTCCGAACGCCCGGAGCCGGTTGCTAATCTCGGCCCGCGCGCCGCTATCGTCCAGGGGACTAGGACGCCGCCCTCTCACGGCGGAAACCGGGGTTCGAATCCCCGTAGCGGTACTGCTGAAGCCCCCGCCCTCCGGCGGCTTGACAGCCGAGGACGCACTCTGCCTTTGCTGCTGGTGCCCACCACCGGCTAAGAACTGTTCTTAGCCGGTGAGCCAGCCATCTACCTACTTGGCGATGCGTCGGCTCGGTGGCCGGCCGCTGCTTGAGTCGCACGGGACCGGAGCTCCAGGAGGGACAAGCGCCCAACCTTCCCCCGTCCGCGGCGGTTCGACTGGGTAGGAGCAAATCCAAAGATCGGGGCATGAACGCATGAGAATCTCCAAGACGGCGCTGGGCTTCGTGGGAGCCGCGGCGGCCATGAGCGCGGGAGTCACCGGCAGCGCCGTGGCGGCGAAGCCCGCGTCCAACCAGAATCAGACCCTGACCATCACGGCCAGCCCTAACCCGGTGGTCTACGGGCGCACCGCCGTGCTCGCGTGAAGCTGCAGAGCAACCCGTACCCCTTCACCGGGTTCAAGTCGGGCGCGAGCACCACGACCGACTCCACGGGGCACTACGCGTTCAAGGTCACACCGGGCCTCAACACGCGCTTCCGCGCGAACGCGGCCACCAAGCCGGGTCCGAGCACCACGAGCACGGAGATCCTCGAGCTGGTGCGCACGCGACTGACCTTTGGACTGAGCACCTACCACCCGCGGCGTGGGCAGCTCGTCCGCTTCTCGGGAAGCGTGTATCCCGCCCACGACGGAGGACTCGTCGCCATCCAGCGCCGGCTGAACACCGGTGCCTACAGCACGATCACGCGCGTGCGGCTCGCCCATGTGATCGGGGCCAACCGCTCGTCTTACTCAAAGCGCCTTCGGGTCTACCGCACGGGCACCTTCCGTGTGGTTCTCGGGTCGCACGCCGACCACGGCCGCGGGGTGAGCTCGGCGCGCACGGCGCGCGTCGGTTAGGCACGCACGGCTGATGACGCGCGCGCCGACCGGCGCGCGCGTCACCGCGCTCCGCGTGTCCGAACCGCGCGCCTGGCGGGTAAGGAGGAGACGACGTGGCTCGAGACGGCATGGACGCCCTTCAAATCCCGCGTGCGGCGGCCCTCGCGGCCCTCGCCACGCTCGTCGCTCTGGTGAGTCTCGCCTGCGTCCCGTCCGCCCGCGCGGCCGACACCGGCGCCAACGCCGAGCTCTCCTACGGCATCCCGCGGGCGGACATCGACCGCGAGATCAGGCTGCTCGAGGGCGCGCACGTCTCGTGGGTCCGGATGAACGTCGGCTGGGACGGGGTCGAGCCCACATCGCGCGGACGGCATGACGAGCGCCTGCTCGGCGACTTCGACCACGCCGTCTCGCGCCTCCATCGCGTCGGGATCGGCGTGGTCATGCCGGTCGCCGACGGGGTTCCCTTCTGGGCCTCCGGCGATCCGCGCAAGCGCACCGTCCACGGTGCCCACCGCTGGAACGTCCACTACCGCCCGCGACGCTTCGCCGACTACGCGCGCTTTTTCTCCTGGGTCGTCCGGCGCTACTCGCGTCTTGGCGTACACGTCTACGAGGTCTGGAACGAGCCGAACATCGCGCGGTTTTGGCCCTCTGGACCAGACCCCGGCGCCTTCACCGCGATGCTCCGCGCGGCGTATCCGGCGATCAAGCGCGCCGATCCCGCCTCCACCGTCGTGCTCGGCGGGCTCTCCCAGAACGACCACGAGTTCCTACGCGGGATCTACGCCCACGGCGGAGGACGCTCCTTCGACGCGGTTGGCGACCACGTCTATCCCGACGGCGATCCGGCGCGCTGCCAGGACGAGGCCTCCGGCTCGCGCTCGCGCGATTCGCTGTGCGGCGTGGAGGAGATGCACCATGTGATGGAGGCCGCCGGCGACGGCCAGAAGCCCGTATGGATCACGGAGTTCTGGGTGGTCGACGACCACGTCGGCCCAAGGGGTGAGCGAGATGCAGCAGGCCTCCTATCTGAAGACGGCGCTCGACCGGTTCGCCTCCTATCCGTGGCTCAAGGCGGCGCTCGTTTACCAGCTGCGCAACGTCCCCTTCCTGCACGACCGTCCCGAGGACTGGGAGGCCAACCTTGGCCTCGTGCGCGCGAACTTCTCGCCCAAGCCGGCCTACGGCGCCTTGGCCGACTACGCGACGACGAACTGGCTGCTCGGCGGTCGTGGGGGCACGATCGGCGCGGCGCTGCCCTGAGCGCGAGCGCGGCTCTTGTGTGCGCCCGCTCACGTTCGCGCGCCGCTCCTCGGGTATACGCACCCGAGTACGTTGTGCACCCTAAACAAGCGAGGACACGTACATGAGCTCATTCGCCGACAAGGCCCGCAAGCTTCCGGGAGTGGCCAAGGCCGAGGGCGCGGTCACCGGTGCGCTGGCGACGCAGGACGACCTTCCGATCAAGGACTACGACAAGCAGAACGCGGCCGACATCGCGGGCAAGCTCAAGGGATTCTCCCAGCGCGAGCTGAGGCTGATCGACGCGTACGAGCGCAAGCGCGAGAACCGCACGACGATCACCGACAAGATCGCCTCGCTGAGCGGCGATGAGCCGTGGGCCGGCTACGACGAGCAGGGCGTCGATGCGATCAAGCAGGCGCTCTCCGAGGCCGGCGGCGAGCTCGCGCGGAGCGTGCGCAGCTACGAGCGCGAGCACAAAAGCCGCACCGGCGTGATCGAGGCCGCCGAGGAGCGCAGCGCGCGCTAGGCGCTGGCGAAGAACGCGTGCGCGCGCTCGAGCACGAGCTCCGGTGTCTCTTCGGGCAGGAAGTGCCCAGCGCTTGGGACCCAATCGAGGGTCATGTCGTCCGCGTAGCGCTCGAAGGTGCGATCGACGCCCTTGCCGATCGGGTCCCGCTCCCCGATCAGCAGGCGCGTCGGCGTATGCAGGCGCTTCGTGCGGAAGTGCCCCTGCACGAACGGGCGCAGCTCGTGCAGCAGGAAGGTGCGGTAGAGCTGGGTGGAGGCGTGCAGCGACGCGGGGCGCTGAAGCGCCTCCTCGTAGAGGTCGAGCTCTGACTCGGTGAAGCGGCCGATCGTGCGGGCCTGCTCGAGGATCCGGCGGGCGAACCCGAGGCGGCCGACCGCGAGCGGGCCGACGCCGGGCGACGCGATGACCACCTGGTACCAGGCCTGGGCCAGCCGGCGCGGATCAGGCGGGCCCTCGGGCGGCCAGAGGTGGGGGATCGAGAGCGGCATGAAGTGCGAGATCCGCTCCGGATGTCCGAGGCAGGCCAGGAAGCCGATGAACCCGCCCCAGTCGTGGCCGACCAGCCGGACCCGGTCGAGTCCGAGGGCGTTGAGCAGCCCGATGAGGTCCTGGGTGAGCTGGGGCTTCTCATAGCCGCCCCGCGGCGCGTCAGACCAGCCGAAGCCGCGCAGGTCGGGGCAGATCACCCGGTAGCGCTCGGCGAGCGGGCCGATCAGCTCGCGCCAGGAGTACCAGTGCTGCGGCCAGCCGTGCTGGAGCACGAGCGGCTCGCCCGCGCCGGCCTCGGCGTAGTGCAGACGCACGCCGCGGACGGTGACGTAGCGGTGCTCGACGCCGAGCACATGAGGCTGGGGGAGCGGGGCCATGGGCGGAGACTATTCGCGTCGCCGGGCGCGCGTCGGAGCGAGGAGGGAACGAGCGCCCGGAGCCGGTGCGCCCCGGCGTTAAGCTGGAAAGCCCATGCCCCGCCATCCTCGCTACCCGCTCGCCGGCGCGCTCCTCGCGGCCGTGCTGCTCATGCTCGTCTATCTGACGGCCTTTCATACCTCCCTCGGCCTGCGGGTGGACTCGGCCACGCTCGGCGGGTTCGCCGGACTCTCGCGCCCGTCGATCGACCCCGTCGCCCAGGCCGTCGCCGAGCTGGCCAATCCGCAGCCGTTCGTCGTCGCGCTGCTCGCGCTCGTGGGCATCGCCCTGCTGCGGCGCCGGCCGCGGGTGGCGCTTGCCGTGGGCGTTGCGCTGCTCGGCGCCAACGCCACCACGCAGCTCCTCAAGCCGGCGCTTGCCGCGCCGCGGGAGAGCTTCGGACCGACGGCGCACTTCATCTCCCCGGCGGCCTGGCCGAGCGGACACGCGACCGCCTCCATGACGCTCGCGCTCGGAGCCGTCCTCGTCGCCTCGCGGCGCTGGCGTCCCTGCGTCGCCGCGCTCGGAGCGGCGTTCGCGATCGCGGTGAGCTACTCGTTCCTCACCCTGCAATGGCACTACCCGAGCGACGTGCTCGGCGGCTTCCTCGTCGCCTCGGTGTGGGTCGGGCTGGGTGTCGCGGGAGTCTTCGCGCTCGAGCGGCGCGGGCGCGTGAAGGCCCCCGAGCGAGGCGCCACGCCGGTGTGGCAGGCGCTGGCCCCGGTCGCGGTCCTGCTGCTCGCGGGGCTCGTTCTCGGCGGGCTCATCGCCTTCGCGCGGCCGGAGGCCGTGCTCTCCTACGCGCGCGAGCACACGATCTTCCTGGTGGGCGCCGCGACGATCGGGGCGCTCGGCCTGTCGCTCTCCGCGGGGTTGTCGGTGGCGCTGCGCCGCTAGCGGTAGCGCCCGGGCTCCCAGAGCGGCTCCTCGCCGGCGTTGGCGGCACGCGAGAGGATGAAGAGCAGGTCGGAGAGGCGGTTGAGGTAGCGGACCGCCTCGGCTCCGACCTCCTCGCCGCAGGCGATCGCGAGCCGCTCGGCGCGCCGGCAGACGGTGCGGCAGACGTGGAGCTGGGCGGCGGCGGGGCTCCCTCCGGGAAGGACGAAGGACTTGAGCGGCGCGAGCGTCGCGTTGACCTCGTCGCAGCGCTCCTCGAGCCACGCGGTCTGCTCGGGCAGCACGCGCAGGCGCTCGCGCGCTTCTTGGCCGCCTTCGGGCACCGAGACGTCGGCGCCGACGTCGAAGAGGTCGTTCTGGATCCGGCGCAGCCAGCCGGCGTGGTCTTCGTCGAGTCCTGGCGCGTTAAGCGCCACTCCTAGCTGGGCGTTCAGCTCGTCCACCGTGCCGTAGGCCTCGATCCGCGGGTGGGTCTTGGCCACCCGGCTCATGTCGCCGAGGTGGGTCTCGCCCGAGTCGCCGAGGCGGGTGTAGATGCAGGTGAGGTTGACGGTCATGGCGATTCGACGCTCGAGTCTAACCCGGGCTTGTCGTCTGGGCGCTAGGATCCGCCGCGTCAGAGGCCGGTGGTGTTAAGGGAAGTCCGGTGAGAATCCGGCGCGGACCCGCCACTGTGACCGGGAAGAACCGCCGTGGCGCACTCCTCGCGGAGGGCGCAGCCACTGGATCGCCGCCGGCGAGCCGGGAAGGTGCGGACGGGACGAGGCCCGGGAGCCAGGAGACCTACCTCCGGCCTGTCAAGCTCATACACCCTCGCGGAAAGGGGTGGCTCTCTTGCTCCATCGTCTCTCAGGCGCCTTTGCCGGCGCTCTTCTGCTGTTGCTGTGCTCGGCCGGGTTGGCGCTGGCCGCCGGGCCGGCGCCCGTCACCTTTCGTGCCGAAGGCACGACCCAGACGCGCGTCCCCCTCACGCACCTGAGCACCAAGGCGGGCACGTTCAACAAGGGCGGGCACTCCTGCTCCTCGACGAGCGCGGGCGGCGCCCTCGAGCAAGCCACGCGTGGCAACTGGTCGGGCACTTACTTCTCGAGCTTCAAGGACTTCTTGGTGAAGACCATCGTGGGAGAGACCCATCCCGGGAGTCCCGACTCCTGGACGCTGTGGGTCAACAACAAGATGACGGAGACCGGCCTGTGCGGGACCGAGCTCCAAGCGGGGGATGACGTCCTGTTCTTCGTCGACCGCTGCGACAATCCACAGCCGCCGGACTATGCCTGCCAGAACCCGCCGGTCCTCCCGCTCGGGGTCAAGGGCCCGACGCGCGCGCGCCGCGGCACGCCGTTCATGGTGACCGTGGTGAAGTACTCGCCCGACGGCACGCCGAAGCCGACGGCCGGGGCGACCGTTACCGGCGGTCAGGCGCCCGTGAAGTCGGGATCGGACGGGCGCGCGACCGTGACGCTCGCCCGCACGGGCACGTCGAGCCTCTTCGCCACCCAACCGAACTCCGCCAAGTCGGCGCCCGCCCCGGTCTGCGGGTACGCGACCGACGACGGCACCTGTGGCACGGCCGACCGCACTCCGCCGCGACTGCGCATCCGCGGCATACGCGAGGGACAGGTCTTCGCAGCCGGGCGTGGGCCGCGGACGCTGCACGGAACCGTGGCGATCGACGCCTCGGGGCTGCGCAACGTGCAGCTTCGGCTCGGCCGGCGCGTCGGCGGACGCTGCTACCGCTACGACGCCCGCACGGAGCGCCTGCGCCGGCGGACCTGCCGGAGCACGCGCGCCGGGTTCTTCTCGGTCGGCGACCGCGCCGACTGGTCCTACCTCCTGCCGGGCCGCCTCCCGGCGGGGCGCTACGTGTTCGACGCGGTGGCCACGGACAAGAACGGCAACCGCTCCGGTCTGAAGCTCGGCGTCTCGCGCGTCGTGTTCTACGTCGGGAGCCGCCGGTGAGGCGCCGGGCGCCGGCGCTGCTCGTCGCTCTGGTGGCGGGCGCCGGCGCCCTCGCGGGGCTAGCGCCGGCCGCGCCCGCCGCGCGGCCGGCGCCCCGCGTGCAGCTCATGGTCGTCGGGAGGAGCCGGGTCCTCTACGCCGCGCATGAGGTACCGGCGCTCGCGACGACGGTCGGGGTGGGGCGCCGCCGCTGCGCCGTCGCGTCGGCCACGCCGCTGGCGGCGCTGGCCGCGGGGAGGCGGCGCGGCGCGCCGTCCCTCCGTCTGCGCGACTTTGCGTCGTGCTCGCGTCGCCCGTCGGACTCCGGCCAGCTCTTCGTCACGCAGATCGGACACGACCGCAACCGCGGTCCCGCCGGCTGGGTGTACAAGGTCGACCGGCGCTCGGGCACGACGGGCTCCGCCGATCCGAGCGGCCCGTTCGGGACCGGACGCCGGTTGCGCTCGGGCCAGCGCGTCGTGTGGTTCTACTGCCGCAACGCCACCGCATGCCAGCGCACGCTTGTCGCCTCGCCCTCCTCCCGCGAGGTTGCGCCGGGAGCCTCGATCACGGTCACCGTCCGGGGCTACGACGATCAGGGAGGAGCCGAGCAGATCGCCGGGGCGACCGTGCGCCTGGGCGGTGCGAGCGTGATCACCGACAGCGAAGGAACCGCGCAGCTCACCGCGCCCGCCCGGGCCGGCCGCTACGAGATCGCGGCATCGGCCCCGGGACTCGTCCCGAGCTTTCCGGAGGCGGTGCGGGTGCGGTGAGGCTCGCGCGCGCCGCCGCGGTCGCGCTGGTCGGCGCGGCGCTCGCGGCCGGAGCCGCGGGCTGTGGCCTCGGCGCCGGCCCGCGCACCTCCTCGGGGGTCTCGCTCACCGTCTCGCGCGACTTCGGCGCCCGCCGGCTCGGTGCGGCGTCCGCGCCGTCGGTACCCGGCGCCGAGAGCGTGATGCGCTTCCTGCAACGGCGCTTCAGCGTGAAGACCCGCTACGGCGGGGGGTTCGTGCAGTCGATCGACGGGCTGGCGGGCGGTCAGGAGAACGGACGGCCAGTCGACTGGTTCTTCTTCGTCAACGGGATCCTCTCGCCGGTGGGCGCCGCACAGGCGACGCTCCACGCCGGCGACCGCATCTGGTGGGACCGCCACGACTGGAGCGCGAGCGGGGCGAACGGCAGCCCGGCGGTGGTCGGCTCCTTTCCCGCGCCGTTCACCCACGACCTCGCCGGCAAGCGCCCGCCGGTGCGGCTCGAGTGCGCGCCCGACGCCGGCGCCGCGTGCGACCGGGTCGCCCAGCGCCTCCAGGCCGTCGGGGTGGTCGCGGCGCGCGCGGTGCTCGGTACGGGCGCGGGCCGGGAGACCTTGCGGGTGCTCGTCGGCTCGTGGACCGCGATCCGGCGCGACAACGCCGCTGCCCCGCTCGAACGCGGTCCGACGGCCAGCGGGGTCTACGTGCGCCCGGCGCCCTCGGGCCGCACGTTCGCGGTGCTGAACCCGGCCGGCGGCGTGGCGAGCAGCCTGAGCGGCGGGACGGGCCTCGTCGCGGCGACGCGCTTCGAGAAGCAGGAGCCCGCGTGGCTCGTGACCGGCACGGACCCCGCCGGCGTCCTCGGCGCCGCCGACGAGCTCAAGGAGAGCTCCCTCACCCGCCGCTTCGCGCTCGTCGTCTCGAGCGGCCGACTCGTCTCGGCGCCGACCGCGGAGCGGGGGCCGTGAGCTACCGCCGCCGCGCCAGCCCGCTCCACGTCGCCCGTACCGGCGCCGCGCTGGCCTGGTTCGGGGCGCTCACGCTCCTCACGCTCCTCTTCGACCATCCGCTGCTCCTCGGCGCCGAGCTCGTGCTCGTGCTCGTGGCGGGAGCGGCCGCGGGCGTCGGTCGCGAGCTCCTCGGCGGTCTCGGCTGGTGGGTTCTCTTCTTTGCGCTGCCGATCGTCCTCATCAACGCCCTCGTGACCCGCAGCGGGCTGACGGTGATCGCGCGCCTGGGCACCGTCCCCGTCTTCGGACCACTCGACGTGACGCTCGAGGCGACCGTCTACGGGTTGATCCTCGCGGTGCGTGCGCTGCTGCTCGTGCTCGTCTTCCGGCTCTTCTCCGCGGCAGTCGACCCCGACGAGGTGCTTCGCATGAGCCGCCGGCTCTCGTTGCGCTCCGCGCTCACCGCGACGCTCGCCCTGCGGATGGTTCCCATGCTGCGCCGCGACGCCCACCACCTGGCCGAGGCCCAGCGCTGCCGCCCTTGCTTCTTGCGGCGAGCGCCGCGGGTGGCGCTTCTGCGCGCGGTGAGCGCCGGCGCCCTCGACCGCTCGCTCGACCTCGCCGCCGCGCTCGAGCTGCGCGGCTACGGAGCGGTACGGCGCCCGGCGCGCGTACGGCACCCGCTCTCGCGGCACGACCTCGCCTTTCTCGCCTCTGCAGCAGCGCTCGTCGGCCTGGCGGCGATCGGGAGCGTGGCCGCGCTCGCCCCGTTCTCTGCCTATCCCTCACTGCACGCCTCGCCCGGCTGGGGGCCGGCGCTCTTCGCCGCCGCGCTCGCGGTCGTGGCGCTCGCACCCTTTCTCCAGCGCCGCGGGATAGAAGGCTGAGAAACGGCGTGCTGCGCCTGCACCGCGTCACCTACCGCTACCCGGGCGCCGCCGCGAGCGCGCTGCGCGACGTCTCGCTCGAGGTCGAGGCGGGGGAGTTCGTCCTCGTCGCTGGGAGCTCGGGCTCGGGCAAGTCGACGCTGGTGCGCGCCGCCGCCGGGCTCGCTCCCCACTTTCACGGAGGGGAGTGGAGCGGGACGGTCGAGGTGGGGGGAATGGACACGCGCGAGCACGGACCGAGCGAGATCGCCGCGGTCGCGGGCACGCTCCTCCAAGACCCCGAGACGCAGATCGTCATGGGCGGGGTCCACGCCGAGATCGCCTTCGGGCTCGAGAACCTTGGCTGGAGCGCCGCGGCGGTCGCCCGCGCGGTGGAGGAGGTGGCGCTCGCGCTCGGCATCGCGCACCTGCTCGAGCGCTCGACGCACGAGCTCTCGGGCGGCGAGCTGCAGCGCGTGGCGCTCGTCGCCGCGCTCGCCGGCCGCCCCGAGCTCGTGCTGCTCGACGAGCCGACCTCCCAGCTCGACCCGGTGGCCGGCGACGAGCTGATCTGGCTCCTGCGGCGACTGAACGAGGAGTGGGGCACGGCGATCGTGCTCGTCGAGCACCGCCTTGAGCGTTGCCTCGCCGCGGCCGACCGCGTGATCGCGTTGTCCGCGGGCGCCGTGAGCTGTGACGCGCCACCGCGGGACTTCCTCGCCTGGGCGGCACGCGAGCAGCCGGAGCTCGCCACGCCGGCGGCGCGGTTGTTCGAGCGTGCCGGGCTGCGACCGCTGCCCACCGGCGTCAAGGAGGCGCGCGCGACGCTGCGCGCGCACGGGAGGGCGCCTAAGGAAGCAGCGTCGCCGGCAGGCGAGGCTCCCGCGGTCGGGCCACGCCGCCGCCGGGGTCGCGGAGTTGCCGCCTCCGAGCCGGCACTCGCCTGCGAGCGCGTGTGGCACGAGCTTCCCGGCGGTCGCGCCCTGCTCCGCGGGATCGATCTCACGCTCGCGCCGGGCGAACGGGTCGCGCTCATGGGCCGCAACGGAGCGGGCAAGTCGACCCTGCTCCGCCACGCCGCGGGGCTGCTCGCCCCCACCCGCGGGCGCGTTCGGGCCGAGGGTCGCGTCGCGCTCCTGCTCCAGAACCCGAACGACTACCTCATTCACGACCGCGTCGATGAGGAGGCGCCGGCCGAGGCGCTCGCCACGGCCGCTCTGAGCGAGCTCGCCGACCGTCATCCGCGCGAGCTCTCCGGGGGGGAGCGCCAGCGCCTCGCGCTGGCCGTCGTCCTCGGCGAGGGCACGGGCGCCGAGGCGCCCGGCGTGCTCTGCCTCGACGAGCCCACCCGGGGCATGGACCGCGCCGCCAAGGCGCGGCTCACCGCCACCGCGCGCGAGCTCGCCGCGCGCGGCGTCGCGGTGCTCATCGCCACCCATGATCCCGAGCTCGCGGCCGAGGCGTGCGACCGCGTCGTGCTGCTCGGCGACGGTGCCGTGCTCGCCGACGCGCCGGCCGCGGAGGTGCTCGCCGGTGGCTGGTACTTCGCGACGGAGACCGCCCGGGTGCTCGGCGGCGCCGGCGGCGCGCTCCTGCCCGAGGAGGGCGCCCGCCTGCTCCGGCCCGAGCTCACCCTGGAGCCCGCATGAGCTGGATCGTCTCCTCCTTCGCCCTGCTCGCCGTGGCGCTCGCCGCCGGAGTGGCGTGGTACGAGCGCTCGCACCCCTCCTCCCGCGTGCTCGCGCTCGTCGGCACGCTCGCCGCGCTCGCGGTGCTGGGGCGAGTCGCCTTCGCGCCGCTGCCCAACGTCAAGCCCACGACCGACATCGTGCTCATCGCCGGCTACGCGCTGGGCGGCGCCCCCGGGTTCATGATCGGCGCGGTGGCGGGCCTCACCTCCAACTTCTTCTTCGGCCAGGGACCGTGGACGCCGTGGGAGATGGCCGCGTGGGGAGCGGTCGGAATGGGCGGCGCGGCGCTCGCCCGGATGAGCGGCCGGCGCATCGGCCGAATACCACTGGCAATCGCCTGCGCGCTCGCGGGCCTAGGATTCGGAGCCCTCATGGACTTCTCGGACTGGACCCTGTACTCCGGCGATCACTCTTGGCGCTGGTTCGTGGCGCGCTCGGGCACCTCGCTTCCCTTCAACCTCGCCCACGCCCTCGGCAACCTCCTCTTCGCGCTCGCCTTCGGGCCCGCGCTCCTGCGCTCGCTCGAGCGCTTCCGCCGCCGCCTGGACGTGCGCTGGGTCGCCTCCTCCTCGCCTGCGGGCATCGCCTTGCTCGCGCTGCTCGGCGCGACGGCTCTGCTCGCCGGGGCGCCCGCCGCGCGCGCCGCCGGCCCGGCGAGCTACCTCGCCCGTGCCCAGAACCGCGACGGGGGCTTCGGAGACCGACCGGGCCTCGGGTCCTCCTCGCTCTTCAGCGCGTGGGCCACGCTCGGGCTCGCCGCCCAGAACCGCAATCCGGCCGACGTCGCGCGCGGGGGACGTAGCGCGCTGGCATACCTGCGTGCGGGCGCTCGCGGGCTGAGCGGCGCGGGCGACCTCGAGCGAACGCTGCTCGTGGTGGGACCCGCGGGCGTCTCTCCGCGCTCCTTCGGTGGCCGCGACCTCGTCGCGTCACTGCTCGCCCACCGCCGCTCGGACGGCTCCTTCGACGGCCAGGTCAACCTGACGGCGTTCGGAGTGCTCGGGCTGCGCTCGGTCGGCGTGGGCGCGGGCTCCTCCACCGTGCGCTCGGCCGGAGCCTGGCTCGCCCGCCAGGCCGACGCCGACGGCGGGTGGAACTTCTACCGCCGAGGGGGCGTCAGCGACATCGACGACACCGGCGGAGTGCTCCAGGCGCTCCTGGCCTCCGGCCAGGGCGGCAACGCGGCGGTGAGCCGCGGGGTCGCGTTCCTGATCCACCGCCAGAACCCCGACGGCGGCTTCCCGGCCAATCCCGGCGGGACCTCCAACGCCCAGTCCACCGCCTGGGCGGTCCAGGGGCTCGTGGCCGCGCGTCGCGATCCCGAGGCTCTGCATCGCGGCGGAGCGCGCTCCCCCCTGGCCTACCTGCGCTCGCTCACCGCTGCGGACGGGAGCGTGCGCTACTCCCGCACGAGCACCCAGGACCCCGTGTGGGTGACCGGCCAGGCCGCGCTCGCGCTCGCGCGGCGCCCGTTCCCCCTCGGGCGGGTGGCCCGGCGCACCGGGGCGCGGCGCGCCTCCGCGGCGGGCGCGGGCGCGGTGGGCGGGAGCTCGTCCGCCGCGCAGCGCCGCGCAAGCGCCGTCGCTCGTGCCCAGGCCACGCGCCGGGCGGAAAGCGAGCGGAAGGACGGCGTTGACTGGTCGCGTCTGCTCTCCCCGTCGGGCGGCGCCTGGGCGAGCGAGGCGGGAACGCTGACCGCGCTGCTGCTCCCGCCGGCCGAGGCGCCGCCTCCGGGGCCGAAGCGCTGAACCGTGCGGCGGTCCTCGGCCGTCGCGACGAGCCTCAGAGAGACTCGAGCTGCTTCTGGATGTCGCTCACGCCCGACTTGGCGTCGGCGAACATCATCTGCGTGTTCTCGCCGTAGAACAGGTCGTTGTCGATGCCGGCGAACCCGGGGCTCATGGAGCGCTTGATGACGATCACGCGGCGTGACTTGTCGACCTCGAGGATCGGCATCCCGTAGATCGGGCTGCTCTCGTCGTCGCGAGCGGCGGGGTTGGTGACGTCGTTGGCCCCGATGATCAGCGCGAGGTCGGTCTCCTCGAACTCGGGGTTGATCTCCTCCATCTCCTTGAGCTTCTCGTAGGGGACCTCGACCTCCGCCATGAGCACGTTCATGTGCCCGGGCATCCGGCCGGCGACGGGGTGGATGGCGTACTCGACGTCGACTCCACGCTCCTCGAGGGCGCTCGCGAGGTCGGCGACCGCGCGCTGGGCCTGGGCGACGGCCAGCCCGTAGCCCGGCACGATCACCACCTTGCTCGCCTGCGAGAGCTGGGTGGCGGCGTCCTGGGCGTCGGTCTGGTGGATGGGTCGATCCTCCTCCCCCTCCTTCTTGGGGGCCGCGACCCCCCCGCCGAAGCCACCCGCGGCGATCGCGGGGATCGAGCGGTTCATGGCCTTGGCCATGAGGTTGGTGAGGATGGAGCCCGAGGCGCCGACCAGCGTGCCGGCCACGATCAGCGCGGTGTTGCCCAGGGCGATGCCGGTTCCCGCCGCCGAGAGGCCGGTGAAGGCGTTCAGCCCGGAGATCACCACGGGCATGTCCGCGCCGCCGATCGGCAGCACGGCGAGCAGCCCGACGAGGGCGGCGGCCACGAGCATCCCGACGAAGATTGCCTCCGAGGTGCTGCCGGCGAGTAGGACGACGGCGAGGACGACGGCGGTCACCATCAGCGCGGCGTTGATGATCGCCTGTCCCGGGGCCTTGATCGGGCGGCCGGGGAGTATCCCCTGGAGCTTGCCGAAGGCCACGAGCGAGCCCCAGAAGGAAATCGAGCCGATGATCGCGGCGAACAGGGAGAAGAGCTCCTCCTGGAAGGGCGGGTTGCCGTGGGCGTGGCGGAACTCGACCCAGGCGATGAGGAACACCGCGCCGCCTCCCACGCCGTTGAAGAGCGCCACCATCTGGGGCATCGCGGTCATCTTCACCGAGCGCGCCGCCGGGACGCCGATCACGGTGCCGATCACGATTCCCACGGCGATCCAGCCGTAGTTGCCGACCCTGCTGTCGCCCAGCGTCACCAGAAAGGCGATGAGCATCCCGACGCCGGCGACGATGTTTCCCTGGCGGGCGGTGGTCGGCTTGGCCACCCGCGAGAGGCCGTAGACGAAGAGGACGAACGAGACGATGTACCAGCCCGCGAGCCAGCTCGGGTTCTGCAGGATCGACGCGAGCGGCGGCGACGCCATCAGCTCACCTTGATCACGTTGCGGTCCTCGGCGGGCTTCTTCGTCTGGGCCTGGCGCTCCTTGCCGCGGCGGGAGCCGAACATGAGGAGCATGCGGTCGGTGACGAGGAAGCCGCCCACCACGTTGATCATCCCGAACACGATCCCCACCGTCGCTAGGAAGATCGAGAGCCCGCTGCTCACCTGGCCGACGGCGATCACCGCGCCGAGCAGGACGATCCCGTGGATCGCGTTCGTCGCCGACATCAGCGGCGTGTGCAGGGTGTTGGGCACCCTCGAGATCACGTAGAAGCCCACGAAGCCCGAGAGGAAGAAGATCGCGAGGGAGGTGACGAGGCTCATGCGTCCACCAGCTCCCGCGCCCGCTCGTTGACGATCTCTCCGTCGCGCACCACGCAGGCCCCCTTGATTACGTCGTCGTCGAAGTCGAGCGCCAGCTTGCCGTCGTCGACCATCAGCTCGACGAGCGACTGGATGTTGCGCGCGTAGAGCTGCGAGGCGTGCTCAGGCAGCGTGCTCGGCAGGTTGAGCGGGGCGAGGATCTTGACGTCGTGGCGCACGACCGTCTGCCCCGCCTCGGAGAGCTCGCAGTTGCCGCCCGCCTCGCCGGCGAGGTCGATGATCACCGAGCCGGGCTTCATCCGCTTGACCGCCTCCTCGGTGAGGAGCAGCGGGGCAGGGCGGCCGGGGATCAGCGCCGTGGTGATCGCCACGTCGACGTCGGCGACCTCCATCGCCTTGGCCAGGAGCTCGCGCTGGCGCTCCTGCTCCTCGTCGGTGAGCGCGCGGGCGTAGCCGCCCTCGCCGGAGGCGTCCCCGATGCCCTCGAGCTCGAGCCACTTGGCCCCGAGCGACTGCACCTGCTCCTTGACCTCGGGGCGGACGTCGAAGCCCACCACCGTGGCGCCCATCCGCCGGGCGGTGGCAATTGCCTGCAGCCCGGCCACGCCGGCGCCGAGCACGAGGACCGTCGCGGCGCGCACGGTGCCCGCGGCGGTGGTGAGCATGGGGAGGAAGCGCCCGAGCTCCTGGGCGCCGAGGAGCACCGCGCGGTAGCCGGCCACGTTGCTCTGGGAGGAGAGGGCGTCCATCGACTGGGCGCGGGAGATGCGCGGGATCGCCTCGACGGCGAAGGCGGTGGCGCCGCTGTCGCGCAGCGCCTCGATCACCCCGCGGTTGGTCAGGGGCTGGAGGAAGCCGACGAGCACGCTGTGCTCGCCCAGCCGCTCGATCTCCTCCCGCGTGGGCGGCGAGACCTTCGCCACCACGTCGGCCTTCCACACCTCCCCGGGGTCGGAGGCGATCCGGGCACCGGCCTGCTCGAAGAGCTCGTCGGGCAGAAGCGCGCCCGCGCCGGCGCCGGACTCGACGAGGATCTCCACGCCGTCGCCGCTCATCCGCTCGACCACCTCGGGCACGAGCGCTACGCGACGCTCGCCCTCGGCCGTCTCCTTGGGCACTCCGATCCGCATGAGGTGGGAAAGCTACCTGTTCGCCCCCGGGCCGGGCGGGCCGTCGGCCGGAGCGTAGGATCCGCTCATGGCCGGTCGCATCGTGGTCGGCACCTCGAGCTGGGCCGACCCCGGCTTCATCGCCGACTGGTACCCGCCCGGGATGTCCGCCCGCGACCGGCTGCCGTGGTACGCCGAGCGCTTCGAGGCGGTGGAGCTCAACGCGAGCTTCTACGCGGTCCCCGATCCGGGCACCGTCGCGCGGTGGGTGGAGGTGACTCCGCCCGGATTCTCCTTCGACCTGAAGCTCCACCGGCTGCTCTCGCGCCACTCGGCGCCGCTCGAGTCGCTGCCGCCCGACCTGCGCGAGGCGGCGGAGGTGAACCCGCGCGGTCGCGTCCGGCTCACGCCCGAGCTCGAGGCGGCGCTCGTCGAGCGCATCCTCGAGGTCGTCCGGCCGCTCGAGCAGCACGGACGGCTCGGCTCCTTTCTGCTCCAGCTCTCGCCCTCCTTCGCTCCCGGGCGCCACGGCCTCGCCGAGCTCGAGCCGCTGCTCGAGCGCCTCGCCCCGCGCCGCGTCGCCGTCGAGCTGCGCAACCGGAGCTGGGTATCTCCGGAGCGGATCGAGCGCACGCTCGAGGAGCTCGCCGAGCGCGACGCCGCCTACGTCTGCGTTGACGCGCCCCGCGGCGAGCACTTCACGATGATGCCTCCGGTCGACGCCGTGACCCGCCCGGACCTCGCCTACCTGCGTCTCCACGGGCGCGACGCCGAGGGTTACGTGGGCGGCAAGACGGTGGCCGAGCGCTTCGGTTGGGTCTACTCCGACGAGGAGCTGCGCGAAGTCGCCGGGCGCGCCCACGAGCTCGCGGGCGCCGCGAGCGACGTGCGCGTGATGTTCAACAACAACCGCTCGAGCGACGCGCCTACCTCCGCGCGGCGCCTGCGCGAGCTCCTCGGCCAGGACCCCGGACCCCGGGCCGAGCCCGCCGAGACCCAGGGACGGCTGCTCTAGTCGCGCCGCGCAAGCCCCTACCCTCGAGCTCACCATGATCTCTCGCACCCACGCGCTCGAGGCCATGGCCTCGGAGACCTTCGATGTCGTGGTCATCGGCGGGGGGATCACCGGCGCCGGGGTCGCGCTCGACGCGGCCACGCGCGGCTACAGCGTCGCCCTGATCGAGAAATCCGACTACGCGGCGGGCACGAGCGGGCGCTCGAGCAAGCTCGTGCACGGCGGCCTTCGCTACCTGCAGAACTTCGACCTCGGGCTCGTGCGCGAGGCCTTGGTCGAGCGCCAGCTCATGGTTCGCCTCGCGCCTCACCTTGTCACCCCGCTTCCGCTCGTGGTCCCCGCCTTCGAAGGCGCGCGTCCAGACCGGCTCGTCGGCCTGGGGCTGAACATGTACGACGTCATGGCCGCGCGCGGGCCGCGGGGGAGGCTCGCCGCCCGGCGCGAGGCGGCGCGCGAGCCGGGCGGCGCGAGCGCCACGGACTGGAGCCCCGAGCGCCATCGCGTGATCTCGGGGGAGGAGGTGGTCGAGCTCTTGCCCGCGCTCGCCGGCCGCGACCCCTCTGGGGGCTACCTCTTCTACGACTGCCAGACCGACGACGCGCGCCTCGTGCTCACGGTCCTCGGGGAGGCCGAGCGCTTCGGCGCGGTCTGCGCCAACGGCCTCGAGGCGCGCGAGCTCGTGCAGGAGGGCGGACGCGCCGCCGGGGTCAGGGTCCGCGAGGCCGACAGCGGGGAGGAGTGGGTGATCGGCGCCGACGCGGTCATCAACGCCACCGGCGTCTGGGCCGACCGCCTGCGTCCCGAGGAGCTCCACGACGCCGCGGAGGTGCCGCGGATCCGTCCGAGCCGCGGCACGCACATCGTGCTCTCCGCCGAAGACGTGCCGCTCGAGGCAGGCGCGATCGTGCCCGCCCCGGGGGGGCGCACGGTCTTCGTGCTGCCGTGGCTCGGGCGAGCCCTCGTGGGCACCACCGACAATGACTACGAAGGCGAGCTCGAGCACATCCGGCCCTCCGAGGAGGACGTCTTCTACCTGCTCGAGGTGGTGAACGACGCCTTCGGCACCTCGTTCGGGCCCGAGCGGTTGACCGGCGCCTACGCCGGGGTGCGACCGCTCATATCCACCGCCGACACGAAGAAGTCGGTGGACATCTCGCGCAAGGCCGAGCTGTTCGAGACCTCGAGCGGCCTGATCACGATCACGGGCGGCAAGCTCACCACCTGGCGCAGGATGGCGAAGCTCGCGGTGGACCGGATGGTCGAGCGCGAAGGCCGCGAAGCTCCGTGCCGCACACAGGAGATCCCGCTCGGACTCGCGGTCTCGCCCGAGTCCCTGCCGGCGGTCGAGGGGGTCTCCGAGGCCTCCTACGCGGCGCTCGCGCAGCGCTACGGGCACGCGGCCCACGACGTCCTCCGTCTCGCCGCCGCCGGGTCCGGGTCGGGGGAGGACCTCACCCAGCCCATCCTGGCCGGCGCGCCCGACCTGCTCGCCGAGGTCGCGCACGCGGCTCGCCACGAGCAGGTGCGCTCCGTGGGCGACGTGCTGCTGCGCCGCACGCGACTCGGCCTGATCGCCGGGCGTGAGCTGTGCGAGGAGCGCTCAGAGGTGCCGGGCCGCGTGGCACGCGCGCTGGCCGGCGAGCTCGGCTGGGACGAGGCGCGCGTGGAGCGGGAGACAGAGCGCTTCGGGGCCGAGGCAGCGGCCGAGGGCATCGTCCCGCTCGCCGTTCCTCCGGCGTAACTTCGCGCCGGTGGCCGTGTTTCGAACCGGCGGCCACCGTCGCGCTTGCCTCTTGTTCTCCTCCGGAAAGCTTCGAGCCCTCTTCACGAGCATCGGATTCGCGTCCGTCGCGCTCGTCGGCGTGCCCGCCTCGGCGCGTGCCGTGCTCGTTCCCGCCGCGCCCGTGGACGGTCCGAGCGCCGGGATCGACCGCCTGGGCGGACTCGGCGTCTCACGCGACGGCACGGGCGCGCTCGTCTACACGAAGCAGGACGAGGGAGCGCTGCACGTCTTCGCCTCCCGGTTCTCCGGTGGGGTCCCGCAGCCGCCTCAGCGCCTCGATTCCGGCCTGAGCGGCGCCTCCTCCCAGCCCGTGGTGGCCGCCGGGGAGAAGGGAGAGGTGCTCATCGCCTTCGTGAATGCCGGCCAGCTCTACACCGTCACCCGCCCCGCCGGCCGGGCCGCCGAGGGCTTCCCGGCGGCGACGCCGCTCGGCGGGGCCACCGGGGCCTCGGACCCGTCGATCACCCTTTCTCTGCACGGCAAGGGCTATCTCGCCTTCACCGCCGCCACGCCGGACGGGCGCCACGACGTCCGCGCCGCCTTCCTGACGCCCGGCGGGTGGTCGCTCATCGGCTCGCCGATCGACAACGACCCGATCCGCGACGCGGGGGTGGGCGCCGGCCGGCCGCGGATCGCCGCCGCCGCCGACGGCCTGGCCGTGGTCGCGTGGGGGGAGACGGGCAACGTCTACTCCCGGCGGATCTGGGGGACCTCCCCGAGCGTGGTCTCGCCCCAGGCGAGCGTCGACTCCTTCCAGGGCCAGGCGGCCGGCGTGGCCGACTCGCCGGAGGTCGGTGCGGGGTACGACTCCTCCGTGGTCACCGTCGCCTTTCGCCAGGACTTCGCGCAGGGAAGCGGCAACGTCTCACGCGTGCTCGGCCGGCGGCTGCGGGGCTCGGCCTTCGACGGCCCCTTCGGGGCGGACGGGCTCGACTCGCCCGCCCCCGAGGGCGCCGATCGGCCACGAATCGCGGTGGGCGGCGCCGGCGACGGGCTGCTCACCTCCGAGCGCCAGTCGACCAACCAGACGTGGGTGAAGAACGTCGGTCACGCGCCGGCGCCGATGCAGCTCGACTCGGGCGGGAGCACGAGCGCCCCTCGCCCGGTCCCGGCGCTCGGTCCGGGGACGGGCCTCGTCGCCTACGGGCAGTCCGCGGGAGCGAGCGCCGACGTTCGCGTGCGGCTCTTCGCGGGCGGGAACTTCGATCCCGAGGCGACGCTGAGCGACTCCTCGCTCGGCCCGGCTTCCGTCGATCAAGGGCTCGAGGCCTCGGCCGACGGCGCGGGTGACGTGGCCGTGGCCTTCGTGCAGGGCGCGCCCGACGCCCGCCGGATCGTCCTCGGCGGCCTCGACGTCCCGCCGGGGCGCTTCTCGGCCACCTTCTCGCGGAGCTTCCTGCGCTCCTCCCGTCCGCTCATCACCTGGAGCACCGCGGTCGACTCGTTTGGCGGCGCGCGCTACTCCGTGGGGGTCGACCGCGTCCTCGTCGCCTCCACGGGCGGCACGCGCGCGCGCCCGACGCCCCTGGCCGACGGCGCCCACACCGTCCAGATCACCGCGACCGACCGCCGCGGGCAGACGAGCGCCTCCGCCCCGGCTGCGCTGCTCATCGACACGACCGCGCCGCTCGCTCGGGCGCGCGTGCGCGGGAGCGCCTCCGTCGGCACTCCGGTGCGCTTCGCGCTCTCCGCCACCGACTCCCCGCCGCGGCCCGCGCCCGGCAGCCCGCCGCGCGGGCGCATTCCCACCTCCGGGGTGGGGACGGTGCTCGTGCGCTTCGGCGACGGGAGCACGCAACGCGTGCCGCGCGCGGCGCTGGCCCGCGGGCTGCGCCACTTCTACGGGCGCGCCGGGCGCTACCGGGTGCTCGTCGCCGTGCCCGACCTCGCGGGCAACGTGCGCCACCTCACGCTGGTCGTGCGCGTCGCCGCGCCGCGCCGCCATCGCTGACCGTCGCCACCGCCGCGGCGACGGGTAGGTCGCTTGCGTCACGCGGGTGTGGGCTCGGAGGTGCTCGCCGCCTCGATCCGCCACTCCGAGCACGTCGCCACCGCGGCCCGGCTCGGGTGCGAGGGTGGCCACGGTGCCCGGCAAGGTGCTGCGCCAGATGCTCGAGCACCCTTGACCACCTCGGGCATCGAGCGCTTCAGCGCCGACTGGGAGTCGCGTCCGGAGTTCGCGGTGTGGTTGCGCGAGCTCGTCGCGGGCGAGCGGGTGGCGTAGGACTCGCTCACGTTTGATCCCAAGTTCCGGCTTTTCCTGGGCTCGAGGGGGAGAGAAAGCGCTTGCGGCACGCTAGAACCCGCACGAGGCGGGTGTGGAGGAGCAAGCGCGCAGATACAACCGGTGGGGCGAAGGGGGACGGTTCGTGCGCCGCTCGGCCGGCGGCGTTCCCCGCGCGCCCGAAGGTCGCGAGCTCGTGCTCTCCGTCATCGGCGAGCACGCCCCATCGCTGCTGGCCACCGCGCGGCGCTACTCGCGGTGCTCCGACGACGCCTACGACGCCTACCAGCGCGCGCTCGAGATCTTCCTGCGGCGGGCCGAGACGCTCGAGCCCTCCTCCGTGCTCCCGTGGGCTCCGGACCGTCGTCAAGCACGAGGCGCTGGCGGTCCGCGCCGGCCGCCAACCCCTTGTGGGCCACGTCGAGCCCAACCTGGATTCTCACGAGGACCCGGCGCTTCCCACCGACGAGGAGCGGATCGCGCGCTTTGACCGCGCGACGCGGGCGGCGGAGGCGCTCGGGCGGCTGAAGCCCCAGGAGCGCACCGCGCTCGTGCTCAAGGCCGAGGGTCACTCCTACGCTGAGATAGCCGACCGCACGGGATGGACCTACACGAACGTGTGACGTAATATATGCACCCGTGCTCCGCGGCGAACGCCAGACTCTCACGCTCGACGCTTACATCCGCGTGTCGCAGGTCCGCGGGCGGGAGGGCGATTCGTTCATCAGCCCGACACAGCAGCGCGAACGGATCGAGGCGTGGTCCAGGCTTTACGGGCATCGCATTGCCGCCGTGCACGAGGAACTCGACGAGTCCGGTAAGCGCGCGGACCGTCCAAAGCTTCTCGCGGCAATCGAGAGGGTCGAGCGAAAGCAAACCAATGGCATCGCGGTTGCGCGGCTCGATCGGTTCGGGCGCAGCTTGATCGACGGCCTCGCCCTTATTGAGCGAGTCCAACGCGCCGGCGGCACGTTCGTCAGCGTCCAGGATGGATTTGACCTCACTACTGACACCGGGCGCCTCGTCCTTCGGCTCATGCTCTCGCTCGCCGAATTTGAGCTCGAGCGCATCCGGGGCTCCTGGCACGACGCCAAAGCGCGCGCCGTCATGCGGGGCGTGCACCCCTGCGCGACACCCCCGTTCGGCTACCAACGCGCCAGCGACGGACGACTGGAGCCCGATCCGGCTACCGCCGCGCTCATAACGGAACTGTTCGACCGCAGAGCCGCGGGCGAGGCCTACGCGGACCTCGGTCGGTGGTTGACGGCTGCCGGTGCCATCACGCAGCGAGGCGGCACGAACTGGCCGCTCCGAGCCGTCAAAGATATCGTTCGCAACGAGGCCTACCTGGGCGTCGCGTTTGCGCGATCCCGAACCGGTGAGGCGCCGAGCGTTCGAAACCCGGACGCCCACCCCGCCTTGACCACGGCGGAATCCCGGCGCTCATCGGGAATCGGTGGAGCGACGTGGATAGCCCACTAGGGCAATAGCGTCTGGGTCAGAACGGGCGGCGTCGCCGGGGCCGCGACAACTGCTCGCGCAGAGAGTCCTCCTCCACATACAGCGCTCGCAGGGCCGGCTCGAGCACCGCGCGCGTTCCTGGCCCCCAGGAGGTGAGGGCGCGGCACTCGTGGCGGCTGCCGCCGAAACACACGCGGGGCTCGAGACTCGAGTGCCAGGTTCCCTGCCCCGTGGCTGCGGCGAGGGCTCCGAGCATCCTCATGCCGAGCGTCGTCTCGCCGGTGCCGCTCTCAGGCCGGAAGGCCAGGATTGGGTGGCCGTCCAGCTCGAGGTCTGGGAGGACCTCGAGCGGTCGGGGCGCGCTCGACGGCGCCCGATGCCACAGACGCTCCAGCTGCCGAGCGTGCTCGGTAATCGCGGAAAGCTGGTGTCGCCATTGAGCCTTGGCCGCCTCGCGCTGTCGCCGTGCGTTGTTCGCGGCAGCGGTCTGAGTCGCCTTCTGCGCATATGCGCGCTCCCGCTCCAGGCGGGCGGCGGCGGCGCGCTCCTGGCGGTCACGAAGCGTTGCCTGGCGAGCACGCTCGCGGTTCTGGAGGGCTAGCGCGCGCTCATGGTCGGCCACAGCGCGGATCCGCGCCGCGTCTACGAGAGGAGACCCGGCCAGGTCGCGCAGCTGCGCGAGCGCGTCGGCGCTTCGCGTCTGGGCGACTTCGCGGTGTAGCCGGTCAAGCTGGGCGCGCGCTGCAGCCGCTCGCTCACGCTCGGAGCGCGGCACGCTGCGGAGGTCGGGACGAGCGTCCTTGAGTCGGGACGCCAGCGCCGCCCGTTCGCCGGTGAGCACGAGAGCCTCGGCCTTCTGGGCGGTGCCGCGCTCGGTCTGGCCCTGAGCGAGTTGTCGCTGCTCGACTTGGCCACGCTCGAGCGCACGCCCGGCTTCGGTGTCGCCCTCGGCGTAGAGCGCGCGCCGCCAGCCCTCCTGTGTCTCGCCGACGGTCTCGGCGCAGGTGAGGTAGTCGACGGCGGTCGTCAGGGCGTACTCGTCGAGATCGGCGTCGCGGACGCCGCCAGCGCGGCCGAGCGCCATGAGTTCGACGGCCTCGAGCGTGCACATGCGTAGGCCCTCGTCGGTCAGCCCGTCCCGTAGCGTCGCGTGCATGACCTCGAAGGCCGCGGGCGGCAGCTCGTGTGTGGGAGGAGCGAGCCGCTCGAGCGCGAGGCGAGGCGGGCCGCCGCTGCGTTGGAGCTCGCGCAGGCGCAGCGCGAGGCCCGTGAGGAGCGGCACGAGCGGGTCGGTGTCGAGTACCACCGAGCGTCGGCGGTACTCCGGGGGGACCGGAAGCGTTGCCCGCTTGTTGCAGGTGAGCATTGGGACCGCTCGCAGCTCGAGCGGTGTCTGCTCTTTGACAGCCCGGGTGTTGCCATGAAACGAGATCAGCGCCGACCGCTGTAGCTCGGTGGCTGCCTTGTCGAACTCGTCGAAAACCAGGAGCGGCTCAGCGAGGAGGGGAGAGGGGGTGAAGCGAAGGCCGACGCCCTCGAGGTGCTCGCGACGACCGAGAACCTCCCCCGTCGTGCGCTCGGGTAGGAGGACGATCTGCGCCACCTCGTCAACCCCGAAGACGTGGCATATGAACTCCGCCAGGGAGGTCTTCCCGGTGCCGCTGGCGCCGGCGAGAATGAACCCGGGGTGGCGCTGTGGTCGTTGCGTCCGGAGGTGGAAGCGAGCGACGACGGCGGAGAGTGCGAGGCGCAACAGCGCCCGGTGTGGCTCACTGGGCCACGCGCCGATCGCGGTACCGAGCTCGACGCTCGCCGCCGGCGACGGCGACGGTCGCCCGACGGCCGCCCAGCCCTCGGCGGTGAGGTGCGCTAACGGCTTGGGCCCGGCGACCAGGTTCACCTCGCGTAGCTCGCGCAGCCATTTCGCTCTGGTGCTCGTGGGCACTCCAGCTCGCTCCCCGACAGCCGCGGGCGCCGCTTGGCCGCCGAGCTCGCGCAGGGCATCCAGGAGGACCCTCGCGGTCGGCTGATTGGCTACCTGCTCGGCGGTGCGCGTGCGGGTCATCGGCGTAGAGATAGGCAGCGAAATACGTAGAAGTCGACGCGGAAGGCGTGGAAATGGATCCCAGAATCGTAGAAGTGTTGCCCCTTGCGGCACGGCCCCCGAACCGGCCGGATTCCGGCGCTGAGCAGGCAGAACGCCGCTGCGTTTCCGTCTGGGCAGCGTGGAAATAGATCGCCCAGGCTGCTGGCCGGGGGGGTCGGGACGCGGTTCATGGCGCGCTCGGCAGTTCGCGCGGGCATCGGCAGGTCATCCCCGGATGCCCGGCATCCCGTCCGATGATCGCTGCCCGGCATGTTCCGGGCTCAGACCCACCACTGCTCAACCTCGTCCAGGCCCAGCTCGGCCACGGAAGCCTGCGACAACGGTCGGGTACACCTTGGCGGCGGCCATCAGGAGCTCCATCCAGGTCCAGTCCGACAGCGCGGGCATGCCCCAGAACGTACGGGGCCAACCAGTCGCAAACGGACGACCTCCCGGCCCAACCGTCCGGCCGGCCCGCGGGACGCTGCCGCGAGTTGCGCCAGCGTCTGCCGTGCCGCCGCCCCGGCATGCGATCGTTGAGCCTGCATGAACTTGCGAGAGATTGAAGAGCGCGTGGCGGCGGTCGTGCCGCGCCCAGGGGTCGAGTTCCTGAGCGAACTCTTGCTCGCCTACGGGTTGCCACAAACGTCGGTTTCCCGCCTCATGTCGGGCACCTACGACAAGGCCGAGACCGCAGACGAGCGGCTTTGGAAGGACAAGGTCTACTTCCGCTACACCGAGGGCCCCGACGAGGCGCTCTACGAGCACATTGATTCCGCGCGCGCGGACGAGCGCGTGGTCAGGCACCGGCCGCGGTTCCTCATCGTCAAGAACGATCACCGCCTGCTGGCCAGCGACCAGAAGACCGGCGCGACGCTCGACATCGCGGTCGGCGAACTCGCGTCGAACGCGACTTTCTTCGGTCCCTGGGCGGGGTTCGAGAAGACGCAGCTCGAGAACCTGAACTACGTCGATCGTAAGGCGGCGGAGAAGATGGCCAAGCTCTACGACGAGGTGATCAGGCACAACAGCATCGAGACCGATGCCGACATCCACGACCTCAATGTGTTCTTCTCGCGGCTTCTGTTCTGCTTCTTCGCGGAGGACACCGGAGTCTTCGAGAAGGGCTCCTTCACAAACGCGCTCGGCTCCTACACGCGCGAGTCGGGCGAGGACACACACAACTTCCTAGATCAGCTCTTCGAGGTGCTCGACACGGATCCCGCCGAGCGCCAGGGGCTGCCCGAGCACCTGCGCACCTTCGGCTACGTGAACGGCAACCTTTTCGAGCGCCGCTGCCCCGCGCCGCGCTTCTCGGCCAAGGCGCGCGCGGTGATCCTCGAGTGCGGGACGCTCGACTGGTCGCAGATCAACCCGGACATCTTCGGATCGATGATCCAAGCGGTCGTGCACCCGAGTCAGCGGGGCGGGTTGGGCATGCATTACACCTCGGTCGAGAACATCATGAAGGTGATCCGGCCGCTGTTTCTCGACGACCTCGAGGAGTCGTTTGACGCCGCCGGCACGGTCAAGAAGCTCGATGAGCTCCTGGCGCGGATCACGGCGATTCAGATCTTCGACCCGGCCTGCGGCTCGGGCAACTTCTTGGTCATCGCCTACAAGGAACTACGCCGGCTCGAGCACCGGATCCTGCAGCGGACCATCGAGATTGAGCCAAGCCGCGCGAGGCTGTTCACGGACTCGGTGCTGAGACTCGACCATTTCTACGGCATCGAGATCGACGACTTCGCCCACGAGATCGCAATCCTCTCGCTCTGGCTCGCCAAGCACCAGATGAACGTCGAGTTCAAGGAACTGTTCGGCGCCGAGATCCCTCTGATCCCGCTGCGCGAGGCGGGGAACGTGGTTTGCGGAAATGCGGCGCGGATGCCCTGGCAAAAGGTCTGCGAGCCCGCCGACGGCGCAGAGGTGTATCTCCTCGGCAACCCCCCCTACCAGGGCGGCACCCGTCAGAGCCCCGAGCAGAAACAGGACTTGGAGATCGCCTTCGAGGACGCCGCTGTCCACAAGTACCTCGACTACGTGTCGATCTGGCTGTTCAAGGGAGCGCGTTTCGTAACCGCCCACGGCGCGCGGCTCGGCTTTGTCACGACCAACTCGGTCTCGCAAGGCAACCACGTCGCGTTGCTGTCGCAGCGCATGCGCACTACAGGAGTCGAGATCAGCTTCGCCCACGCGGCCTTCCGTTGGTCGAACTCGGCGAAAGCGAACGCAGGCGTGTCGTGCGTCGTCATTGGGTTAGCACCGCGTGGCGAGGTGGGCCGGAAGCGTTACTTCGCCGACGGCGCGCAACGTGTCGCGGAATCGATCAATTGGTACCTCGTCCCTGATGGGGCGGCCGTGATCGTAGGGCAGACCGACCACTCCCTCGCGCACCTGCCGCCGATGGTCTTCGGCAGCATGCCGCGCGATGGCGGTCATCTGATCCTCTCGCGCAATGAGGCAGCCGAACTTGTCGCGGCGAGGCCAGAGGCTGAGAAGTTCGTCCGGGTCTACGGGGGGGCCGAGGAAGCGATCAATGGAACTTGGCGAGCTTGTTTGTGGATCGCCGACAAGGATGCCGCCGCGGCGGCATCCATCCCCGAGATCGCTCGTCGGCTAGATCGAGTGCGGGCGTTTCGGGCGGCGAGCAAGGCTCCGAGTACCCGCAGTTACGCCGACCAGCCACACCGGTTCGTCCAGCGCGCGCATCGGGCCACGAGCGCGATCGTAGTTCCGAGCGTCTCGTCCGAGCGCCGCACCTATATCCCGATGGATTTCGTCGGCGCCGACACCGTCATTTCAAACTCGGCCAACGCCATCTACGGCGCCCAACCGTGGCTTTTCGCACTGCTCCACTCGCTTATGCACATGGCGTGGGTCCGTGCGGTGGCGGGTCGGATGGAGAGCCGATACCGCTACTCGGCGGTCCTTGTCTACAACACCTTCCCCGTGCCGGCCATCTCCGACGCCGACCGCGCCAAACTCACCGACGCCGCCGTCGCCGTCCTCACGGCGCGCGAGCAGTTCTCGAGTCAGACGCTGGCTCAGCTCTACGACCCGGACTTGATGCCACCGGTGCTGCGCTCCGCCCATCGCGACCTCGACGATGTCGTCGATGCGCTCTACGGAGCTATGCCCTTCGACTCAGACGCCGCCCGGTTGGAGCTGCTCTTTCAGATGTATGAGGCGGCGACCCGCGAGGAGCCGGTGACCGCCGATGCCTGATCTTGTCCGCGTCGAGTACTCCCAGGACGGTCGCAGCACCGCCGTGGACGCGTTGGGCATGCGCGAGATGCAGACGCGAGCATTCGCGGCTCGTGACAGCCAGCATCTGCTGATCAAGGCGCCGCCGGCTTCGGGTAAGTCGCGTGCCCTGATGTTTATCGCGCTCGACAAGCTCTTCAACCAGGGCCTCAAGAAGGTGATCGTCGCCGTCCCCGAGCGCTCGATCGGCGCCTCGTTCGCCCCTACCCCGCTCACGGACTCCGGGTTCTTCGCCGACTGGGAGATCAGTGACGAGAACAACCTGTGCACACCGGGCGGCGACGCGAGCAAGGTCGCGGCCGTACGGCGCTTTCTCGAAGGTCCGGACGCGGTGTTGGTCTGCACCCACGCGACGCTGCGCTTCGCCCACGACGCGATCGATGAGCAGCTGCTTGACGACACGTTGCTGGCCATCGACGAGTTTCACCACGTCTCGGCCTCGGAGGACAGCCGGCTCGGCGAGCTGCTGCGCTCCGTGATCAGGAACACCTCCGCCCACGTCGTTGCGATGACCGGCTCCTACTTCCGCGGCGACGCCGTCCCAGTGCTCGACGCCGCGGACGAGGCCCGTTTCACGAAGGTGACCTACAACTACTACGACCAGCTCAACGGCTACACCCACATGAAGTCGCTGGGCATCGGCTACCACTTCTACCAGGGCCGCTACACCGAGGCGATCGGGGAGATCCTCGACACCGACAAGAAGACGATCCTGCACATCCCAAGCGTCCAGTCGGGCGAGTCGACCAAGGACAAGCTGCGCGAGGTCGACACCATCCTCGACTCGATCGGCGAGTACGAGCGCCAGGACGCGACGACCGGAGTGATCAGCGTCCGCCGGCCGGACGGCAAGGTGCTGAAGGTCGCCGACCTGGTCAACGATGACCCTGCGCAGCGGCCCAAGATCGTCGAGTACCTGCGCCAGATGCGCGAGCTCGACGACATGGACCTGATCATCGCGCTCGGTATGGCGAAGGAGGGCTTTGACTGGCCCTGGTGCGAGCACGCCTTGACGGTGGGCTACCGCGGCTCGCTGACGGAGATCGTCCAGATCATCGGGCGCTGCACGCGCGACGCCCCCACCAAGACACACGCCCAGTTCACCAACCTCATCGCCCAGCCCGACGCCGGCGACGAGGCGGTCAAGGTCGCCGTAAACAACATGCTGAAGGCCGTCACCGCCTCGCTGCTGATGGAGCAGGTGATGGCGCCGAACTTCAACTTCAAGACCAAGCGCTCCTCGGACGATGTATCAGGACTCGGAGAGCTGAAGATCGGCGGCTTCAAGGAGCCGTCGACGGCCCGGGTCACGCAGATCGTCGAGTCCGATCTCAACGACCTCAAGGCCCAGATCCTGCAGGACTCGACGATGCTCAAAGCGATGCCGGGAAACATCGACCCCGAGGTGATGAACAAGGTCCTGATCCCGCAGATCATCCGCGCGCGCTACCCGGACATCTCCGAGGACGAGGTCGAGGAGGTCCGCCAGCACGTGGTCACCGACTCGGTCGTCAAGAACGGTGAGGTCAAGGACGTCGGCGACAAGCGCTTCGTGCTGATGGCGGGACGTTTCGTCAACATCGACGACCTGCACATAGACCTGATCGACACGGTCAACCCTTTCCAGAAGGCGTTCGAGGTGCTGTCGAAATCGGTGACCACGCAGGTGCTCCGGCTGATCCAGGACGCGATCGAAACGACGCGTGTCGACATGAGCGAGGAGGAGGCCCTCCTGCTGTGGCCCAAGATCCAGGCCTTCGTCCGCAAGACCGGCGGCCGGCCTGACGTGCGCTCGCGCGATCCGCTGGAGCAGCGTCTGGCCGGAGCCCTGCTGCTGCTGCAACAGCAGCGGCGTGAGCAGAACTTGTGACGATCGACGCCCAAACGCTTAGGGCGATGATCGCGGAGGACGACCTCGCCCTGCTGGAGTATCCCGTCAAGGCGCGGGCGATCACCACGGACGAGCGCCTGACGGCGAGCTTCGACGAGATCACCGAGTTCGTGCGCGTGAACGGCCGCGAGCCCGCGCGGGAGAGCTCCGAAGTAGCCGAAATCAAGCTCCACGCCCGGCTTCAAGCGCTCCGTAGCAATGACGAGGCACGCGAGGCGCTCACCGACCGCGACGAATTATCCCTACTGGTCGAGCCCGAGTCGCCCGCCTCGGTTGCGCAGGCCGCGGCCGACGACCCACTCGGACTGCTCGACGCGGGGCCCGAGGACGTCTTCACCCTGCGCCACGTCCCGAAGTCGCCCGCGGCACAGCCCGACCGCGTGGCGCAGCGCAAGCCGTGCGCCGACTTTGAGCTCTTCGAGCCCCTGTTCAAGCGCTGTCACGCCGAGCTGCGGACGGGCACGCGAAAGGTTGTCGGGTTCCGCAACGAGCAGGAGATCCGGGAGAAGGCGTTCTACGTGCATCGCGGCGTGCTGACCTACGTCGCAGAAGAGGGCGAACGGCGGATCGAGCACGGGCGCCCCAACGCACGACTGCGATGCATCTTCGAGAACGGCACCGAGGCGGACCTGCTGCTGCGCTCCTTCGCCAGTCAGCTCTACCGCTTCGGCAGGCAAGTGACCGATCCGACCGAGGAGACCAATGACGCGGTCGAGATGGCCCTCGACGGACGGATCGGCCACGTGTACGTGCTGCGCTCGCTCTCCAAGGCCCCAGGCGTCCTAGCGATTCCCGACCTGTACAAGATCGGGTTCACGACCTCTGACGTCGCGCAGCGTACGAGTGGCGCGAACCGCCACCCCACCTTCCTGGGCGCACCCGTTGAAGAGGTAGCGAGCTACCAGATGCCGGCTGCGATGGCCCGTGGGGTAGAGAACCTGCTGCACCGGTTCTTCGCGCTGGCGAGGATCGACGCGTGGTTCGAGCACCAGGGCGTCTCGACGGAGGTCAGGGAGTGGTTCTCGATCCCCGTGGGCGTGATCGATGAGGCAGTCGACCTCCTGCAGGCTGAGGCGATCGAGAGCTACGAGTACGACCCGGAGTCGCGGGCCATCCAGCTCCGCGGACCCCGCGACGGATCCTGATCCGATGCCCTTCCGAGCGCCCGGCATCCGCCGCGCGCCCTAGGTTCGAGTGGCCGGACGGCGACCCTGCCGGGCCTGTCGCCTCTGTGAGGTGCGCGCGCTCAGTCACGAGCGCGCCTTCCCCGCCGCTGGTGCTCGCAAAGCGGCCGCCGCCGAGCTGCCGCAGACTGCGGTAGCGATCGACCAGCCCGACGCGGCGGAGCTCGGCGAGCGTGCTGCCCACGGCGACGGGCGGCTCGCCGGCGGCGTCCGCGATCGCGGCGAAGGTGTGCCAGCGGTGGTCTCTCACCGCGCGGAGCACGCGTCGGTCGAGGGGTGTGAGTGCGCGGGCCATGGGTCGCCTATTCCTCCGGTGTGCTGGGGGCGTGGGCGTGTGTCCATGCCTCGAATGGGGGCCGGTCTCGAGAGGGCGCGGCGGGTGCCGCGCCACCGCTGGGCTTCGACCGCCCAGTGATTGGTCGAGTCTCTGACGTGGCCGAGCCTGAGGCCGCCACGAGCTCTGGGCATTGGGCGAGAATCCCCTGCCGAGTCTCCGGCGAGAGGGTGAGGAGGTAGAGCTGGGCGCCACGGAGCTCCAGAGCGCTCGGCGCTTCCCCATCTTCCTCGCTGCTGTGCCCCGCCGGCGCAGCCGGCGGACCGTCTCTGCCGGCGTAGCCGGCGCTGCTCCTTCGCTCTCTGCCGCCGCAGGCGGCGCTAGCGGCTGTTCTTGTCGTCGAAGCAGGAGCAGCATCAGCCCGAAGGGCTGCTGCTCCTGCTGCCGCAGGCGGGGTGTCAAAACCTGAAAGAACGAAGCAGCGCAACGAGTCCCGTCGGCCCCGGATGGCTCCCGCCCGACGCACGTGCTCGTAGCGCACGAGCCCCATGCGTTGCCGGCGGGCGCGCGTTCGCTGAACCGTGCGCCGACCGCGAGGGCGGCCGTGCTGCGCGAGAGTCGTCTGACGCTGCCCGTTCGTGGTCTGGCAGTCCTGCCCCTTCGCGCGATAGAGCCGCATGTCCGCGAGGTGGTCCTGCCAGGCGGTCTCGCAGCCGCGTGCGCTGAAGTGCCGCCCCTCGCGGTCGGCCAGCTCGCGGAAGAGCTCGTCGAATCGGGCGCGCGAGACCTGCTGGACGTGGTAGGCGCGCGCCAGGCCGAGCTCGCGATCCCGCGAGTGCGGGCGACGGCGACCGCGGGCAGTAGCGCGCCGAGCCCGGCCGGATGCGAGTCCCGCGCGACGCGCCTGCTCTCGCCGGCGGGTGCGCGGGGAGGAGAAGCCGCGGAGGGAGGCTTCGGAGCGCGGAGTAGAGTCGGTCTTCCACCGCGGAGTGGTCTGCTGCGGCTCTATGGCGAGCCTCGCTCAGGCCACCGGAGGGGATCGCGAATCGCAGTTGTGGCCGTCGACCTGCCACGGAGGCGGCCACAACGCTGGCTGCTCGTACCTGCATCCGCCTGATCGGGTGCCTTCGTAACGTCACACGAAGCTCAACCGCTGCATCTCCGAGGTCGCCAGCGCTTCCTCGCCCGCTACGCGGGGATCGAGTCGGGCGCGGAGTGCGAGCGCTGGGCGCCCCTGCTCTCCGCCGTGGCCGATGGCGAGGCCTCGGCCGACCAGCTGCTCGAGCTGCGCCCGCATCTGCGCGGGTGCGCCGCCTGCCGCGCGACCGTGCGCGAGCACCACGGCGCTGCTCGCAAGATCGCCATGGTGCTCCCGCTCGGCGCGCTGCCGGTGCTCGCGTCGAGCGCGGCGGCGGGTCCGTTGGGCGATTCGCCGACCATGCTCGCGCGCGTCTACGAAGCGATCACGGGCGGGCTGCACGAGCGAGCCACCCTGTCAGCGCTCAAGCTCCAGTCCGCGGCGGAGGTCGTCTCTTCGGGAAAGGTGGCGGCGATCGCCGCCTCTACCGCGGCGCTGGCGGGCGGGGGACTCGTGGCCCAGCAGGCGCTCGAGCCCGTGCATCACGTTCATCGGGCGAAGGTCCACCGGGTCGCCGTCCGGCACCACCGCGCGCCGCGGCGCACGCGAACTGCCAAGGCGCTGGCCGACGCTCCCGCGCCTCGTCCGACCCCGCATCCAGCGCCGCCGCCGGCGCCCACCCCCGAGCCGCCACGCTCCTCGCCGCCGGCCGCGACACCGGCGCCGAGCACCTCGCAAGCGGCGCCCTCGCCCACCGCGAGCGCGCCGCCGCCTCCTCCCACCCGGGACTTCGCTCCTGAGCAGCCGGCGGCGAGCGCTCCCGCTCCGGCCACCGCTTCGCGGCCGAGCGCTCCGGTGCGGTCCTCGGGATCGGCGGCCGCCTCGAGCGGCGAGTTCGGTCCCTGAGCTCGTCTCGCACCGCTCCGGGCGGGCGCTCCGCGCGATGCCGTCCGCCGCGCCTCGTACCGTCTCGGGCACCGTTCCTCGTCCCCGGACCATGCGAGCCCCGATGTCCCTCTGCTTCATCGAGCCCCAGAACGCGATCCGCGTCATGGCCGAGTCCGTCGGGCGTGAGGCCCGCCGCCAGCTTCTCGGCGAGGTGGTGCGTGCCTGGGTCGACGAGATCCCCGAGGGTGACCTCGCCTCCCATTACGCCAAGGCCGTTGCCGATCTGGACGAGGACGACCTCTCGATGCTCGCGGCCTGGCACGCCTCGCTCGAGGTCGGCCACCCCGTCGCCAACCGCGAGTTCCTCACGAGCGTCTTCCCGTCGCTCGGCGAGAATCGTCGGGAGGCGCTGAAGATCGCCGCCGGCTTCCGGGGCGAGGACGCGTTCGAGGCGGGGGTGGGAGAGGAGCAGGCCCTCGACACCGTTCTCCCGTGGCTCTCGCCCGACGGTTGCCGTCGTCTGGCTGGCGAGTGCCTCGAGCTCTACTGCTGGGATCGGCTGGGGAGCCCCAACTAGACCAGCGCGGCGTCGACCTCGGCGATCGCCTGCTCGGTGGAGCGAAACCACACGGCGGGCATACCCAGCGTCCGCGCCGCCTCGCAGTTCACCTCGATGTCGTCGATCAGGAGCGCCGCGGCGGCGGGCACGCCGAGCCGCTGCAGGGTGAGCTCGTAGATCTCCGGCTCGGGCTTGCGCATGCCGACGAAGGCGGAGTCGACGACGAGCTCGAAGAGATCGTCGACGGGGATCATCGCGCGCCAGCGCGGCTCCCACTCCCGTACGTTGTTCGTCAGGAGCGCGAGCCGTAGGCCGCGCTCCTCCCGGAGCGAGCGTAGGTAGGAGATCAGCTCCTCGTTGGTCTCGAGGTGGGCGAAGTACGCCTCGGCGAAGCCGCGCATCTCGACCGGGCGGCCCAGCTTCGCGCGCAGCTCCTCGTCGAGCTTAGCGAGGAAGTCGCGCTCGCTCAGCCGGCCCGTCTCGAGCTCGAACAGAGGGTTGGCGCCGTCGCGCTCGCCCACCGCGGCCATCGCCTGCCCGAGCGCCTCGAGCGGAATCCCCGAGGAGTCCTGGAAGGCCGCGAAGGAGCGCAGCAGCGGCGAGGTGAGCACGCCGCCGAAGTCCGAGACGATGGCGCGGACCCGGGTCATGCCCGGCGGAGCACCTCGTAGCGCCCGACGCCCGCGTGCCCTTCCATGCGCCAACGGAAGAAGGCGGCGTCGAGCCGTAGGCGTCCGAGCGCGAGCGACGCTCCGCACACCGCATCGCCCGCCGCCCGCCGGGGGAAGTCGTCCTCGGCGCCCACCCAGAGCTCGAGTCCCGCCCGGCGCTGGCGTCCCTCGCCGTCGTAGACGGTCGACAAACGCGGCTCTGCCACCGGCGTCGGCGCGGGCCGCGCCGCCTCCTCGGCATCGGCGGCGACCGGCTGCACGACCCACGCGCTGAGCTCCTCCTCCTCGTGGTCCTCGGCGCCCGCCTCGCGCACCGCGCTCAGCCCGACGGCGAGGTCAGGCTCGAGCCAGGCCGAGACCGTGCGCGTGAGCGCCAGCCGCTCCCAGTCGGGGGCGCCCCACTGGTGCCCGCGCTGGCCCAGGCAGTCGACCGTGAAGGCCTCGTCCCCCACGCGGACGGTGCCGCGAACGGCGCAGAGCTGCTCGTAGCCATGCAGGCCGCTCGCGCGCGCGGCCGCGCTCTCCCCGCCGAGCTCGGCGGGTGCGCAGAGGGCGAAGAGCTCGAGCTCGAAGCCTCCCTCCGGGGCGAGAAGGGTGACCTCCCAGCGCTCGAGCGGCGTGAGCGTCGCGGTGCTCAGGGAGCCGGCGCTGAGCTGGCGCCAATCCGGCGAGTGGACGCCGGCCTGCTCGGTGACGGTGGCGACGGGCTCACCGTCGCCGAAGAGCAGCGAGAGCCCGGTCACGCTGGCCGGCTCGCCGGGCGAGAGCCCGAGGCGCGCGGTGCCGAAGAGCTCCTGCTCGGCGTCGCCCCAGGCGAAGGTGACGGCCTCGCCGAACCCCGGGCCACGCGCGGGCCGGACCCGCTCGTCCTCGGGACCGATCACCGCAGGCGGCGTCGAGCGGGGTCGACCTCGACCGCCGTCCCCTCGATCTCGGCCGTCTCTCGGCGGCCTCTGCGGCCGCCGAAGCGGCCGGCGACGCGCGCCATCGCCCGGTTGGCGAAGTTGCGGACGAGCAAGCGGCGCAGCACGGCCCGTGTCGGGGGCAGCAGCAGGAGCAGGCCGACGACGTCGGTGATGAAGCCGGGGGAGATGAGGAATGCGCCGCCGAAGATCACCAGCGCGCCGTCGAGGACCTCCTTCGCCGGGGGACGCCCCGAGCCGAGCGCGCCGTTGAAGCGCCGCCAGGTGGCGCGGCCCTCTCTGCGGAGCAGCGCGCTGCCGAGCACGGAGTCGAGCACGAGCAGTCCGATCGTGGGAAGCGTCCCGATCGCGTGACCCACCTGGATGATCACGTAGAGCTCCGCGATCGGAACGACGATGAAGACGACGATTAGAAGCGGCAGGATCATGCCGCCAGAGGCTACCCGCCCTCGTGCGCCGGGCGCCCCGGCGGCTAGCCCAAAGCGGTGGCGGTGGCGGGCCCGACGATCCGCACGCCATCCAGCCGGTGCAGGCCGGCGAGCTCGATGAGGCGTTCGATCTGCGGCTGGGGGCAGCGCAGCAGCAGCGCCCGCCCGCGTGCCCGCAGACGGCGAGCGAGCATCGCCAGGTCGAGCATGAGGGAGGGATCGGCAAAGCCGAGGTCGGTGAGGTCGACCACGACGTCGGTGCGGGCGCCGAGCGCGCGCGTCAACGCCCGCCGCCGCCGGCCCTGCGTCGAGCGGTCTTCATCTCCCGAGCAGCGAAGCACGGCGACCTGTTCGTCGAACGCGAGGATCCGTGCAACGTAGCGCAGATACGCGACGCACCGCATCATTGACTTGTAACCGAACGCACACAAGATTGCTCCGGGGGACTCCGGCGCCGGTAGACTGAATGGCATGTCCGCCGTTTCTTCCGAAGAGGTCACCGAAGCGCTGACCAACGTGATCGACCCCGAGCTGGGGCTCGACTTCGTCGAGCTCGGGCTGGTCTACGACGTCGAGGTCGAGGGCCCCAAGGTCACCGTCACCTTCACCCTCACGACTCCCGCGTGTCCGATCGGTCCGCAGGTCTCCGAGCAGATGGAGGAGTTCGTGGGCGAGGTCGAGGGCGTCGAGGAGGTCGTGCCGCGAATGGTCTTCACGCCGCCGTGGTCGCCCGACAAGATGAGCGAAGACGCCAAGTTCGCCCTCGGCTACTGACCCGCCGTCTCTGACGACGCGCCAAGCGCCAGCACCCGACGCGACCCGATCCGTCGAGCCGCGCCGAGCTGGCGTCCGCCCACCGTCGCAGGCGCGCAGGGGGTCGCACCGGCAACGGCCGAGACTTCAAGGGCGGAGCGCGGCGACGAACGAACGCCACCACTCTCCCTTCAACGCGCGTGGCCGACCGAGGTTGGAAGGTGGACGCGTCGGGCTACGGGCGCGAGGAGCGCGGCTTGGCCTTCGCGCGAGCCTTGCCCGCCGTCGAGGCACCGCCGTTGCGCGCGCCGGCGGTCTTGCCCCGGCGCTTGGCGCGCATCTCGGCGGCGGGTCCGGGGGCCTTCGCCGCCTTGGTCCGGCGGGTGGGTCCCCTCGCGGACCTGGCGCTGGGCGACTTCTGGCCGGCCGCGCGCATGAGCTCGGCGAGCGACTCCTCGAGCCCCGCGGAGATCACGTCGATGTCGGGGAGCGCGTCGTAGTCGCCCAACAGGCCGAAGTTCACCCCGCCGTCGTAGGACATGATCGCGATCGCGAGGCCATGCTCCTTGGGCAGGAACGCGATCGGGAAGAGGTCGAGGAGCCGGCGTCCCAGCACGTAGAGGGGGAACTGCGGGCCGGGCACGTTCGTGACGATGAGGTTGAAGAGGCGGGTGGAGAAGTTCAGCCGCGAGGCCTGGGCGAGGACCGTGGGCGGTGCCAGCTGCTGGACGCCGGCCAGCACCTCTGCCCCGACCGCCTGCTTTGACTCCTTGACCCCGTCCATCGCCTGCCTGACGAAGCGCAGGCGGCCCACCGGGTCCTTGATGTAGACCGGGAGCGGGCCGCGCATCGCGGCGATCCGGTTGCCGAGCTGGTGGTGCTCGTGCTCGGCACGGATGGAGACCGGAACGAGGGCGCGCATCTCGAGCCCCTCGGTGCGCACGCCGCGCGAGCGCAGCCAGCGGGCCAGCGCGCCCGAGACGACGGTGAGCACCACGTCGTTGACGGTTCCCCCCAGGGCGTCCTTGACGTACTTGAAGTCCTCGAGCTGGTTGCGCACGATCGCGTAGCGCCGGTGGGGACCGATCTCCACGTTCAGCGGCGTCTCCGGAGCCGGGTTCAGGGCCGCCCAGACGATCTCGCCCACGCCCTCGGCCGCCTCGCGGGCCACGCCGAGCGACGTCGCGGGGCGGGTGACCGCGCCGACGGTGCGTGCCGCCATGCCGACCGAGGTCTTCACGAGCCCCTTGGCGCCCGCCGCCACGAGCTCCGCGGCCGTTGGCTCGGTATGGGGCTGCCAAGGCTCGAGCCCCGCGCCTAGAGGGGCCGGCTCGGCGCTCAGGTCGAAGAGGACGGTGGCCAGGTCGACCCCCGAGATGCCGTCCACGAGGGCGTGATGGGTCTTCGAGAGCAGCGCGAAGCGGTCTCCTTCGAGGCCCTCGACGAGCCACGTCTCCCACAGCGGCTTGGAGCGGTCGAGCGCCTGGGAGTGCACGCGCGCGGCGAGGCGCAGGAGCTGGTCCTCCGTGCCCGGGGACGGCAGCGCCGTGTGGCGAACGTGATACTCGAGGTTGAAGCTCGGATCATCGACCCACAGCGGCCGGCCGGTCTCCATGGGAGGGATGGCGAGCTTGTGGCGGTAGCGCGGGACGAGGTGCAGCCGCCCGCGGATTTGGTCGACGAGGTCGGCGTAGGTGGGCGGCGGCCCCTCGAAGATCATCACCGCGCCGACGTGCATGTGGGAGGTCGGGCCCTCCTGCGCCAGGAAGGACGCGTCGACGGCGGTGAGTCGATCGAGATGCGCCTGGGCCATGCTCTCTCCTCCGAATTCTGCCTCTGCGTGGGGCCGACAGCGTAGTCCTTCGGCGCCGCGCCGGGCGACCCCGGCGGCGGCGGCCGCCGCCTCGTTCTGCTATGACCCGACGGGCACCTCTCAGGCGACTAGGAGCAGCGACATGGCGTGGGATTTCTCGACCGACCCCGAGTTCCAGGAGCAGCTCAATTGGATGCGCGACTTCGTGCGCGAGGAGATCTGGCCGCTCGAGACCCTCGACGTCGATCAGGGGCAGCTCGAGCGGGCCTTCCTTCCGTTGCAGGAGCAGGTCAAGGAGCGCGGACTGTGGGCTGCGCACCTGCCGCCCGATCTCGGCGGCCAGGGCTTCGGGCAGGTGAAGCTTGGGCTCATGCACGAGATCCTCGGCTCCTCGCTGCTCGCGCCCTTCGCCTTCGGCAACCAGGCGCCCGACTCGGGCAACTCGGAGATCCTCGCGATGGTCGGGACTCCCGAGCAGAAGGACCGGTGGCTCGAGCCCCTGCTCGCGGGCGACCTGCACTCCGCGTTCTCCATGACCGAGCCGCAGAACGCGGGCTCTGATCCCACCACGCTCTCCACCACCGCGGTGCGCGAGGGCGACGAGTGGGTCATCAACGGCCACAAGTGGTTCTCCTCCAACGCGTCGATCGCCGACTTCCTGATCGTGATGGCGGTGACCGATCCCGACGCGCACAAGTATCAGCGGGCGTCGATGATCATCGTCCCGGCCGACACGCCGGGCGTAGAGATCCTCCGCGACGTCGCGACGATGGAGCATCCCGACCAGCAGTTCGGCAAGCTCGGCGGGCACGCCGAGATCCTCTACCGCGACGTGCGGGTGCCGGCCGACAGCATCCTCGGGCCCCAGGGCGCGGGCTTCCTGATCGCCCAGCAGCGGCTCTACCCGGGGCGCATCCACCACTGCATGCGCTGGCTCGGGGTCTCGAGCCGGGCGTTCGACATGCTCTGCGAGCGCTCGCTCTCCCGCTACGCGCACGGCTCGCTGCTCGCCGACAAGGAGACCGTCCAGAACTGGATCGCCGACTCGGCGGCGGAGATGAGCGCCGCGCGCCTCATGACCCTGCACGCCGCGTGGATCATGGACACGCAGGGCGCGCGAGCCGCGCGCAAGGAGATCTCGCTCATCAAGTTCTACGGCGCCCGGGTGCTCCACGACGTCGTCGACCGCGCGCTGCAGGTCCACGGCTCGCTCGGCTACTCGACCGACCTGCCGCTCGAGGCGATGTACCGCTTCGCGCGCGGGGCCCGCTTCTACGACGGCCCCGACGAGGTCCACCGCCAGTCGGTCGCGCGCCAGATCCTGCGCGGATACGAGGCGCCGGCGGACGGCATCCCGACCGAGCACGTCCCCACCCGCCGGGAGGCGGCGCAGCGCAAGTTCGCCAATCTGCTCGAGGCCGTCACCGCGAACGATTGAGCGCGCGACGCCCGCCCGCGCGGGTTCGCCTCCTCGTCATCGCCCTCGTCGCGCAGCTCGTGCTGGGCACGGCGCTCGTCGCCGTGGCGCTCGACGGCTTCCGGCTCTTCGGGGCCGACGGGCGCCCGGCCGCTCCCGTGCGCTTCGAGGCCGGCCGGGCGTTCGCTGACGTCCGCCTTCAGCTCGGGTTCGGCCCGCGGCCGGCGGGCTCCACGGCGCTTCGCCGGCTGGGGGAGGAGCTCCGCCGGCGCCTGCCGGGCGGGCGCTTCGAGTCCGCGCCGGGCGGCCTGCGCAACATCGTGGGGACGCTGCCCGGGCGCCGGCCGGCGATCGCCCTCGCCGCCCACTACGACACGAAGGATCTGCCCGGCTTCCTCGGAGCCAACGACGGGGCCGGCGGCACGGCGGTCGTGCTCGAGCTCGCGCGAGAGCTCGCGCGCGAGCGGCCGCGGCCGCGCGGCGCGCCCGAGATCCGCTTCCTGCTCTTCGACGGCGAGGAGGCCCCGCGCGGAGTGCCCGAGGCCGACTTCGTCCACCATGGCCTGCGCGGCTCGAAGGCCTACGCGCTCGCCCACGCGCGCGAGCTGCGGGCGCTGATCCTGCTCGACTTCGTGGGCAACCGCCGCCTCGCGCTGCCCCGCGAGGCGAGCTCCGATCCCCGCCTGTGGGCGCTTCTGCGCGCCGCCGCGGCGCGGGCCGGCGTCGCCCGGGCGTTCCCCGATCGCACCACGGAGGGGATCTACGACGACCACACCTCGTTCGAGCGGTTGGGGGTTCCCGCGATCGACCTGATCGACTTCGCCTACACGTGCTTTCACCGCTCCTGCGACGACCTCGCCCATGTGTCGGCTGCGAGCCTGGGAGAGGGCGGAGCGGCGGTGCTCGAGCTCGTGCGCGAGCTGGAGCGCCGGGCGAGCGCCTTAAGGCCCCGGCGGTAGGATGGGTGGGTGTCCGTCGAGCCCGTGATCGCGCCCGAGAAGCTTCTGCTCGCCGCGCCGCGCGGGTACTGCGCGGGGGTCGATCGCGCCGTGCAGACCGTGGAGCGCGCGCTCGAGCTCCACGGCGCGCCGGTCTACGTGCGCAAGGAGATCGTCCACAACAAGCACGTGGTCGAGCAGCTCCGGGCGCGCGGAGCGATCTTCGTCGACCAGGAGACCGAGGTGCCGCCCGACGCGACCGTCGTCTTCTCCGCGCACGGCGTCTCCCCGCGCGTGCACGCCAACGCCGCCGAGCGCAGCCTGCGGACCATCGACGCGACCTGTCCCCTCGTCACCAAGGTCCACGTGGAGGCCAAGAAGTTCGCCTCCGAGGGCTACACGATCGTGCTCATCGGTCACGCCGGGCATGAGGAGGTCGAGGGCACGATGGGGGAGGCGCCCGAGCACATCGTGCTCGTGGAGACCGAGGAGGACGTCGCCCGCCTCGACATCGCCGACCCCGAGCGCGTGGCGTTCATCTCGCAGACCACCCTCTCCGTCGACGAGACGCGGACGATCATCGCCCGCCTGCGCGAGCGCTTCCCCGGCATCGTCGGTCCGCGCACCGACGACATTTGCTACGCGACGACCAATCGCCAGGCGGCGGTCAAGCAGCTCGCCCAGCAGTGCGACCTCGTGCTCGTGATCGGGTCGCGGAACTCGTCGAACTCGCAGCGGCTCGTCGACGTCACGCGCGAGTCGGGCACCGAGTCGCACCTCATCGACAACGAGGGACAGGTGCGCGAGGAGTGGCTCGCGGGCAAGCGCGTGGTCGGGATCACCTCAGGCGCGAGCGCACCCGAGGAGCTCGTGCAGCGCCTGGTGGACTTCTTCCGCCGGCGCGGGACGCGCGAGGTCGCCGAGCTCCAGGTGGTCCAGGAGGACGTCCGCTTCATGCTCCCCAAGGTGATCCGCCAGGCCCTGGCCGCCCAGGCCTCCTAGAGGCGACTCGTCCCTAGAGTGCGCCGCCGGTGCGCACGCTCGTCATCTCCGACCTCCACCTGGGGGCGCGCTCGCGGATCGACCTGCTGCGCCGGCCCGAGCTCCGAGAGCCGCTGCTCGCCGCCCTTGCGGAAGTCGATCGTGTGGTCCTCCTCGGCGATACGCTCGAGCTGCGCCACGGTCCGCTGCGCGAGGCCCTGACCGCGGCTCAGAACTTCTTCACCGAGCTGGGCACGGCCCTCGGTCGCGACCGCGAGATCGTGCTCGTGGCCGGCAACCACGACCACCACCTCTTCGAGCCCTGGCTCGAGCGTCGCGCGCGCGCCCTCGAGCCGCCGCCGCTCGGGCTCGAGGAGACCGTGGAGGAGCCGCGTGGAGAGCTGCTCGACCTGCTCGCCCGCTGGGCCCGTCCCGCGCGCCTGCGCGCCGCCTACCCGGGTATCTGGCTGCGTCCCGACGTATACGCGACGCACGGTCACTACCTCGACCGCCACGTCACCGTCCCCACCTTCGAGCGGCTCGCCGTCGGGGTGATCCACCGCCTGAACGGCTCGCCGCCCTCCCCGGGCGACACGGTAAAGGACTACGAGGCGGCGCTCGCGCCCGTCTACGCATGGATCCACGCCATGGCGCAGGCCGCCCCGCCCACCCGGGGCGTGGGCGCCCACGGCGCCTCCGCCCAGCTCTGGCAGTCGCTCGCGCGCGGGAGCGGGCACCGGCCGCTGCGCGCGAGCGCCCTGCGCACCGGTGTCGCGCTGACCATCGCCACGCTCAACCGTGCCGGTCTGGGCCCGCTCCGCGCGGAGGTCTCGGGAGTCGAGCTGCGACGCGCGGGCCTGCGGGCGATGGGGGAGGTCGTCGACCGTCTGGGCATCGGCGCCGAGCACGTCGTGTTCGGGCATACCCACCGCTCGGGACCGTGGCCGGGCGACGCGCCCGAGGCGTGGATGTCGCCCACGGGTGCCCGTCTGCTGAACACCGGCAACTGGGTCTACGAGCGCCACTTCCTCACCCGAAACCCGAACGAGAGCCCGTACTGGCCGGGCGTCGGCGTGGTGCTCGACGATGCCGGGCTGCCCCGGCTCGAGCGCTTTCTCGGCTACCGAGGGCACGCGGATCTTCGCCCGTCCGGGGGTTAGCGGAGTCCCGGCGCGAAGCACACCGCGTGGCAGCGAACGCCGGCGCCGGGCTCGAGCTCGAGCTCTCCGCGCGTGTGACGCGGGTGCTCGATGAGGGGGTAGGCCCCGGGGTGGGTGACGCGGATCTCCCGGCCGTTGACGCGCACGCTGCCCTCGCCCTCGAGCACCGCCCACACGCCGCCCGCCTCGTAGGAACCCGAGTAGGGACCGGGCTGATCCTCGGTCTGGGCCTCGAGGACGGCGCCGGGCTCGTCCTCGGGACGGAGCGCGGGCGTGAGCGGCTCACCCGCGAGCCCGAGCTGCTCCTGGATCGCTTCCTCGGTTCCCGCGTAGTCGCCCTCGCCGTAGTGGTACTCGACGAGGTGGCCGTTCGCGTTCAACAGATACCGCGCCGGCCAGCCCTCGTTCCCGTAGTCGTGCCAGATCTCGTACTCCGAGTCGATCGCGACCGGATACGCGATTCCGAGCCGCTGCACCGCGGCGCGGACCTCCTCCTCGGCGGCCGACGGCACGAAGCCCGCGGCGTGGACCCCGACCACCCGCAGCCCGTGCGGCTCGTAGCGCTCATGCCAGGCCTTGAGGTAGGGCAGCGTGCAGAGGGAGTTCACGCGACAGAAGTCCCAGAACTCGACGAGGACGGGTCGCCCGAGCTGCTGGCTCATGCGCAACGTCGCCGCGTTGACCCACGGGAGCTTGCGCGGAAACTCGGGCGCCGCGATGTCCTCGACCGGCGGGCGCACCGGCGCGACGCTAGCAGCGCCTCGAACCGGCGTACACGCGCAGGAATAGTGACGAGACGTGTCAAAACACCGTCAGAACCGTTAAGGAAGCACCGTTAACTGATCCAAGCGTCCGCACGTGCCGATAAAAGGGTTGTCATGACCTCCTCCATGAGCTACGTGGCCCCGCCCGACGTGCCCGAGGGCATGACCCTCGAGGCCTACCGTCGCGCCCGGCCGCGTCCCCAGCCCCGCCGCCGGACGCTCATGGACGCTCGCCGCCGCCGTCGCCTCGCGGCAGCCAGCGCGGAGCGCGCGCCGGGTCGCGCGGCCTAGCCGGACTTCGCCTTCTCGAGGAGCCTCAAGTCGTGGGCGATCGCGTCCGCGGTCAGGTCGTCGACCCCGAACCCGACCCGCTGGCGCCCCGCCCGGTCGAGCAGGACGAGCGCCACCGAGTGCTCCTGCTCAGCAGACTGCCCGGAGACGCCGAAGGCTCGCCATACAGGCTGGAGCTCGCTCGAGGAGCCGAGGAGATAGCGCATGCGCCCGCTCAGGTGCTCGCGGCTCAGGAACGCCCGCGCGCGCGCCGGCGTGTCGCCCGCGGGATCGACGCTCACCGCGAGCGCCGGGACGTCGTGCCCCAACTCGTCGAGCGCGCCGCGCACCTGCTGCGCGGTGAGCGGGCACGTGTCGCGACAGCGCGTGTAGAGGAAGGTGAGCACCACGGGGCGCCCGCGGAGCGCGGCGAGGTCGACCGCTCGTCCGTCCTGGTCGCGCAGACGCAGTGAGGGGAGGGACAGGCCCGGCGGCCGGATCGCTCCGCGGAACGGCGCCGAGCCGGCCGGCGTCGAGCGGCTGAGCGCGACAAAGGCGAGCACCACCACCGTGCACGTGACCCCCACGACGAGGAGAAAGGCGAGACGCAGTCGCAGCGGCACTCGCCCAGCCTAGTCCGCGGCGGAGGCCGGCCAAGGCAGCTAGGGCTCGACGAGTCCGCGCCGGATCGCGTAGCGCACGAGCTCGACCCGGTCGCGCATCCCGAGCTTGCGCAGGAGGTTGCCGCGATGGGACTCGACGGTCTTCTCCGAGAGGTGGAGGATCTGCGCGATCTGGGCGTTCGTGTGCGCCTCGGCGATCAGCTTGACCACCTCCTCCTCCCGGGGGGTGAGCGCCTCGCGCGGGCCGGTGGAGCCCTCCTCCATCCATTCCCGCACGAGCGTGCGCTCGGCGGCGTTGGTCAGGAAGGGCTCGCCGCGCTCGATCGCGTGGACGGCGGCGACGAGGTCCTGGTCGGCCTCGCGCTTGAGCACGTAACCCGAGGCGCCCGCCTTAAGCGCCTCGAAGAGGTAGCGCTCGTCGTCGTGCATGGAGAGCATGAGCACGCAGGTGCCCGGGAGGTGCGCCTTGATCTCGCGCGCGGCCTGCAGGCCGGTCATGCGCGGCATCGCGACGTCGAGGATGCAGAGGTCGGGCCGCTCGGCGAGGGCGCGCTCGAAGGCCTCGACCCCGTCGCCGGCCTCGGCGACCACCTCGAGATCGGCGTGGCGCTCGAGCAGCAGGCGGATGCCGCTGCGCACGATGCCGTGGTCGTCGGCGATGAGAATGCGCACTCCTCTCCTCCTACCCGATTCTCAGCTCGACCCGGGTGCCGCGGCCCGGTTCGGAGTAGATGTCGAGGGCTCCGCCGGCGAGGAGCGCCCGTTCGCGCATCCCCGAGAGGCCGAGCCCGCCGCCCCGCCGCCCGACGAACCCGCGGCCGTCGTCGGAGACCCGGAGGATCGTGCGCCCGACGAAGGAGAGCTCGACCTCCACGCGCGTCGCTCCCGCGTGCTGGGCGACGTTCGAGAGGCTCTCCTGGGTGACGCGGTAGAGCGCGAGCTGCTGCTCGGGCGTGAGCCGGGGGATCGGCCCCGTGCGCTGGAAGGCCGTGCGGATCCGCGTCTGCTCAGAGAAGTCGCGCACCTGGGTCTGCAGGGCGGGGATCAATCCGTGGTCGTCGAGCACGGTGGGACGGAGCTGGCGCGCGATGCCGAGGAGCTCCTCCATCGCCTGGGTGGCCAGGCGCTTGGTCTCAGCAAGCTCGCGGTGCAGCTCGGGAGGCGCCATCTGGATGCTCGCCTCTAGGCGCAGCAGCACCGCGGTGAGCGCCTGGTTGACCTCGTCGTGGAGATCCTGGGCGATCCGCTTGCGCTCGCGCTCCTGTGCCCCGACGGCGGCCTTGGCGGCCTCCCGGCGCTCGGCCTTGAGGCGGACGAGCATCCGGTTGACCGCGGCGCCCAGGCGCTCGACCTCGCGCGCGGTCCCGCGGCGTCCGAGCGCCACGCGCGCGGTGGAGTCGGCCAGGTCGGCGCCCTCCATCGTGGCGATCATCTCCTCGAGCGGCGTGAAGCGGCGGCGCAGCAGCAGGACGTTGCCGAGCAGGGTCGCGAGCAGCGCGAGCGCCAGCACCCCGAGCTCGCGCCCGTCGGCGATCTGGCCCACGTGCAGGTCGACGGCGACCGTGGCCACGAGCACCGTCCCGGCGACGAGCAGGGCGTTGACCGCGAGCACCTGCGCGAGCAGGGAGCGGCGCCTCACCTCCGCCGCCAGGATGGGGTCTCGACCCGATGGGGGAAAGGCCCCTCAAGGTCGATACTACGGGAGCACGCGGGTCCACCAACGTCTTGAACACAGCGCACTGACGGGGCTTGCAAGGGAAACATTGGGCTTCTCGGAAGGTGGGGCGCTCCTCGGATGAGGGGCGTCCCCTTTCGTTTTCGGAACAGGACGCCGCGGGCTTGACTCTCGGCGCGCCCCCGCCGTCGCCGCTCGCTATACTTTGTGAAGTCAGGAATCCCGAGCGCCTTTAGGAGCTTTGCCCATGAGCCCGTCGAGCGCAGAGCTCATCCGCGACGTCAAGAGCCGTATCCACGAGGTCGATCCGGCCGATGTACGCGAGCAGGTGGGCAACGGAGCCGTCGTGGTCGACGTGCGCGAGACCGACGAGCTCTCCTCCGGCCAACTTCCCGGCGCCAAGCACGTGCCGCGCGGCTACCTCGAGTCGCGCATCGAGGGCGCCGTACCCGATCGCGACGCCCACGTCGTCCTCTACTGCGCCTCGGGCAACCGCTCGGCCTACGCCGCGCGGACGCTGCAGGAGGACCTCGGCTACACCCACGTCGAGTCGATGACCGGCGGCATCACGCTGTGGAAGGACCGCGGCTACCCCGTCGAGGTGCCAAAGACGCTGTCCGTCGAGCAGCGCGACCGCTACTCGCGCCACATCCTCCTCCCCGAAGTCGGCGCCGAGGGCCAGCAGAAGCTGCTCGACGCCAAGGTGCTCCTGCTCGGCGCGGGGGGCCTCGGCTCGCCCGCGGCGCTCTACCTCGCCGCGGCTGGGGTCGGCACGCTCGGCATCGTCGACAACGACACGGTGGATCTCTCGAACCTTCAGCGCCAGGTGATCCACACCACCGACCGCGTGGGCGAACGCAAGGTCGACTCGGCCGAGGAGAGCGTCCACGCGATCAACCCCGGGGTGGAGGTCGTCAAGCACGACGTCCGCCTCGGCGCGGGGAACATCATGGAGATCATGCCCGGCTACGACGTGGTGGTCGACGGCCTGGACAACTTCCCGACCCGCTACCTCGTCAACGATGCGTCCGTGCGGCTGCAGATCCCCGTCGTCTCGGCCTCGATCCTCGGCTTCGACGGCCAGCTCTCGGTCTTCAAGCCCTACGACGGCCCGTGCTATCGCTGCCTCTATCCCACGCCGCCGCCGCCCGAGCTCGCGCCCTCCTGCGGGGCCAACGGCGTCCTCGGCGTGCTGCCCGGGACGATGGGGCTCCTGCAGGCCACCGAGGTGATCAAGCTGATCCTCGGGGAGGGAGAGCCGCTCGTCGGTCGCCTGCTGCTCTACGAGGCGCTGGCCGCCACCTTCACCGAGCTCAAGGTCCGCCGCGACCCCGAGTGCCCCATCTGCTCGCGCCCGCCCGAGGACATCGCTCATGAGGAGATGGGCGTCTTCCCGGACTACGAGGCGTTCTGCGCGGGTGCCGGGTAGGCTCCCGCCCGAATGGCGACGATTCGCATACCCCCCGTGCTGCGCCCGTCCGTGGGCGGCGAGAAGGAGGTCTCCGCTTCCGGCTCGTCGGTCGGCGAGGTGCTCCACTCGCTCACCGAGGAGCATCCCCAGACCCAGTCGCAGATCTTCGCTGACGGTGGCGATCTCAACCGCTACGTCAACGTCTACCTGAACGACGAGGACGTGCGCGTGCTCGACGGGCTCGAGACGGCGGTGGGCGAGGGCGACACGGTGGTCATCCTGCCGGCGATGGCCGGCGGCGCCGTCACCTAGTTCCGCTTCGGAGCGCGCGGACGGGGGTTGGACCCGCTCGTCTCCGTAGCTATACTTCGTGAAGCAATGGCCGAGCAGTTCCTCGAGAACAAGCCGTGCGGCGGTCGCTACGGCGACATCGTCCAGGCCATCGGCAACACGCCGCTCGTCGAGCTCAAGCGGCTCTCGCCCAAGCCGGGGGTGCGGATCTGGGCCAAGCTCGAGTCGCACAACCCGACGGGGTCGGTCAAGGATCGCGTCGCCCGCGCGATGATCGAGGACGCCGAGGAGCACGGGCGCATCCGGCCGGGCCAGACGATCCTCGAGCCGACCTCGGGCAACACCGGCATCTCCCTGGCGATGATCTGCTCCCGCAAGGGCTATCCGCTCAAGGTGGTCATGCCCGACAACGTCACGCCCGAGCGCACGCAGCTCCTGAAGATGTACGGCGCCGAGATCGTGTATTCCCCGGGCTCGAAGGGCTCGAACGGCGCCGTGGAGATAGCGCTGGAGATGGCCGCGTCCGACGCCTCGTACTACATGCCCTACCAGTACGGAAACGCCGCCAACCCGGCCGCCCACTACAACGGCACGGCGCTCGAGATCCTCGAGGAGCTCGACGACATCGCGGCGTTCGTCGCGGGACTGGGCACCGGCGGCACGCTCATGGGCAACGGCCGCCGGCTCAAGGAGGAGCTCGGCGAGGGCGTGAAGATCGTCGCCGCCGAGCCCAGGCAGGGAGAGCCCGTGCAGGGACTCCGCTCGCTCGACGACGGCTTCATCCCGCCGATCATCGACCTCGAGCTGCTCGACCGCAAGATCTTTGTCACCAACCGCGACGCGATCGTCTGGACTCGCAAGCTCCTCGAGGAGGAGGGCATCTTCGCGGGAGTCTCCTCGGGCGCGATCGCCCGCGTGGCCGTCCGGATCGCGGGGGAGCTCGACGAGGGCAACGTCGTCTTCCTCGTGTGCGACGACGGGTGGAAGTACCTCTCCTCGGGCCTCTACACCCTGCCGGTCGACGAGGTGAAGAAGCTCGAGTCGACCGTGTGGTGGTAGCTCTATCGCCGGTTTAGCCGGCCTCGTGACATGATCCGGCCTGGCTCCACCGGCGCATAGACGCTTGTCCTCTTGGAAATCGACTCCCTCCTCCACGACCCTCGCTCGCGCCGCGCATTCTTTCGCGCCTCGGGCGTCACCTTCGTCGGCGGCTCGGCGATGTTCCTCGCTGCCTGCGGCAAGGCCGAGAGCTCGAGCTCGGGGTCCTCGGGCGGCAGCGGCGGTCCGGGGACACCGGGCGCCAATAAGGAGAGCGGGAGCGATGTCGACATCCTCAACCAGGCGCTCGACCTCGAGCACAAGGCGATCTACGCCTACACCGCGGGGGCCAAGATCCTCAAGGGCGACTCGCTCAAGGCGGCCAAGCTCTTCTTGAAGCACGAGCAGGCCCACGCCGCCGCCCTGCAGGCGGCGATCGAGGCGATGAAGGGCAAGCCGCACGTCGCGAGCGCTTCCTATGACATCGGCGCCCCCAAGACGCAGACCGACGTGCTGAAGCTCGCCGACATGATCGAGAACGTGGCGGTGCAGGCCTACGTCGGCGCAATACCGCAGCTCGCGAGCCCCGAGCTGCGCGCCACGGCCGCTTCCATCGCCACGAACGAGGCCGAGCACATCGCGGTGCTGCGCACCGCGCTCGGGATGCCTCCGGTTCCGAGCGCCTTCGTGGCGGCGGCGTGACGCGGCGCGAGCACGGCATCGTCGTGCGTGACGACGCCGACGTCGACACCGCCGTGATCGTCGAGTACGAGCGCACTCGGCGTGACATGCTGCGCGGCGGGCTCGCGGTCGGATCGACCGTGATCGCGGCCTCCACCGTTCCGCTTCTGCTCCGCGCGCGCAACGCGTTCGCGCAGGCGATGACCGACGAGCAGATCCTCAAGGCGGCGATCCATTTCGAGCAGGTGGCGGTCTTCGCCTACGAGGCCGCGCTGAAGAGCGGCAAGCTCGACGGCAAGACGACCCAGGTCGCGCGGCTCTTCAAGACCCACGAGGAGGCTCACCGCGACGCGCTCACCACGGCCCTGCAGGGCATGGGCGGCGGAGGCGTGCCGCCCGCGCCCACGAGCCCGCGGGCCGACCCCCTCCTGCGCCCCCTCCTCAAGGTGCGCAGCCAGAAGGACATCGCGCTCTACGCGATCGAGCTCGAGGGCGTGGGGGTAGCCGCCTACCACGAAGCGCAGCGCAAGCTCAAGGACGCTCGCCTACTCAAGACTGGAGCGCAGATCATGGCCAACGAGGGCCAGCACCTCGTCGTACTTCGTACCGCGGTCAAGCGACCGCCCGTGCCCGACGCCTTCGAAGTCGGCAAGGCTCCGCGATGAGGCCTCGCGAGCTGAGACCCCTCCTCCTGCTGGCCCTGCTCGCGCTGAGCGCGCTGGCGCTCGGCGCCTGCGGCAAGAGCTCGAGCGGCGGGTCCTCCTCGCAGGGTGGCGGGGCACCGCAGGCCGCTGCGCCCGCCGGCGGAGGCCCCGCCCTAGCCGCGGCGAAGGTCACGATCGCCAACTACAAGTTCATGCCGGCCAGCATCACGGTCAAGGCCGGCGGCACCGTCACCTGGACCAACACGGACTCCGACCGGCACACCGCCAGCTCCGATGCCGAGCCGCGCGTGTTCGACACGAACACCCTCAACAAGGGCCAGTCGAAGGCCGTCAGCTTCAAGAAGCCCGGAACCTACAAATACCTCTGCGTCTACCATGCCTTCATGCAGGGCACCGTCGTCGTCAAGTAGCAAGGAGCCTCAACCATGTTCGGACCTCAGATCGGCCCCATGGAGATCGTGCTCGTGCTCGTCATCGCGCTCGTCGTGCTCGGACCCAAGAAGCTGCCCGAAGTGGGCCGTTCCATCGGTCACGGCATGCGCGAGTTCAAGGACTCGATCTCCGGCGCGGGCAAGCACGACGACGACGAGGACTTCTCACAGCAGCTGAAGTCCTGAGCTTCGGCGGCCGCCACGGAGCGGCTCCTGACGGCTGGTAGCCTCGCCTGCGCCATGCGGATCGCCCCCGATCTCTACGCGGAGATAATCTCCCACGCGCGCGAGGAGGCGCCGAACGAGTGTTGCGGGATGATCGCCACGGAGGACGGCCGGGCGGTCAAGCTCTACCGCGCGGTCAACGCCGCGGCGAGCCCGCTGCGCTACGAGGTCGAGCCGCACGACCAGTACCGGATCGAGATGGCGATCGACGACGAGGGGTGGGAGCTCGGGGCGATCTACCACTCCCACACCCGCAGCGCGGCGTACCCGTCGCAGACCGACATCAACCTCGCCTTCCACCCCGACGCGACCTATCTGATCGTCGGGGTCGCCGGCGAGGAGCCCGACGTGCGGGCGTTCTCCATCCGGGAGGGCGATGTCCAAGACGCCGAACTCATCGTGGAGTAGGGCGGCGGGCGGGTGAGCATGGTCTCCGAGCCGCTCGTCTGCCCGAGCTGCGCCACGACGCACCGTCTCGAGGAGCGCTTCTGCCCCCGCTGCTCGATGCCGCTCGTCTACGCGGGCGCCCGGACCGCCGAGAGCGAGCCGGCGAGCGAGGCGCGCGAGCGCGCGCGCAAGATCAAGCCGCAGCTCGCGGAGGGAGAGCTCGTGCGCGTCGCCGCGGCGCGCAACCAGGCCGAGGGTGAGTTCCTCCAGGGCCTGCTCCTCGAGGAGGGCGTTCCGAGCATGCTCAAGCGCTCGGCGGGCTTCGACGTCCCGGACTTCCTCGCGGCCGGTCCCCGCGACGTCCTCGTGCCCGCGACGGGGGTCGCGACGGCGCGCGAGGTGCTGCTCGAGTCAGAGCTCGGCCCGAGCCTCGTCGCCGGCGCCGGACCTCACGCGCCGCTGCGGATCCTCCTCGGCCTGCTCGTGGGCGTCGCGCTCGTCGCGGTCATCGCCTGGATCGGGACCGAGCTGCTCGTCTAGCCTCCCACGGCGCTCGCCGCCCGCCGCGCGGGCTCCTCCGCCCAGCGGGCAAGATGCGAGCGCCAGGCATCCTCCGTGCGCTGGAGCGGGCGGCCGGCGAACGCCTCGACGAGCGCTGCGCGCGGGCCCTCGGGGTGAAGGCGCTCGGTGAGTCGCACCACCGCGGGCACGCCCGCCTCGCGGGCGAGGAGGTCGACGAGGAGCGCCGCATCGGCGCGCACGGGAGGGAAGGCGGGCCGAGGCCCCTCGCGCAGCCGGCGGGCGATCGCGGGCCGCGCGTGGGCGGTCTGGCCCGCCAGGAAACGCGCCGCGCCCTCGACGAGCCACGCCCAACGCAGCGCCCGCACGACCCGTCCGGGGTGCAGGGGAGGAGGCAGGGCCGAGCTGTTCTCGGCGAGCACCCGGCGCGCGTAGAGGACGGCGGGGGCCAGCGCGAGCATCTCGCGCGAGCCGGGCACGCCCGAGGCGCGCCGACGCAGCGCGATCGGCGCCAGCACGTGCAGCTCGCGGGCGCCGACGGCACCGACGTGGTAGCGACGCGCGGCTGGCGCCGTCAGCCGGCGCGAGAGCGGTAGCAGCGGCTGGGCGAAGCAGAGCTGGGCCTCGGAGCGATGGAGGACCACGGTGAGATCGGCGACCGTCCGCGCGAAGAGACGGTCGAGGTGCTCACGCGTGTGCTCGAGGGACTCGAGCACACGGGCGGCGTCGTCGGCGTCGCGCGCGTCGTGCCGCGCGCGGAACGACGGCGAGACGGACTCGACCCACGCCATCGCCGGACGCGAGGCGCTGCGCTCAGCGAGGGCCGTGCCCGCGGATCTCGACCACCTGCTGGAAGGTGGGCCGGTTGATCCAGGGGATCAGCGGCTGGGAGATCGCTCCGAGCGGGCGGAAGCGGATCTTGTCGTAGCACGGCTGGTCCCCCGCCTGGCAGTCGGGGGGGTCGGCCGGATAGGTCTGCGTCGCGGGCTCGCGCAGCGCGGCGCGCAGCGAGGAGGCCAGGTCGGCCCGGCAGCGGCGCAGGCTCCCTCGGCCGCAGTAGACGCGCGAGTAGCGCCCGCGCTCGCGAAGCCGGAGCACCCGGCGCAGATCCTTCTGCACGTGGCCGTAGAAGCCCACGTCGTAGGCGGAGCCGAGGCGGTCCCCGCCGTTGTGGGGCGGGTTGTCGATCGGGTCGATGTTCTCGAGCTGGGAGAGGAGCGATCCACCGAGGCTCGAGCCGAAGTCGGCGCGAACCAGCCGGGGCCACCACGCATCCATGATCCGCACCGCGGCGGCATCGTCGTAGCGGCCGTCGCGGTTGAAGTCGCGCCGATGCGCGCCCCGGTGGGTCCACGCCCTGAGCGTCGCGACCGCGCTGCGCAGCGCGCGATCGCGCGGATGGCCGAGCACCCGCAGCACGTAGGGAAGCACCTGGCTGCCGCGCAGATCGACCGTGCCCGCGTCCTCCATGGCGTTGACCACGTCGACCAGCGAGGCCTTGCGCCGTCCGCTGGTGAGGCGCCGCAGGCGCTCGTCGAGCGACTGTGAGCGGTAGATCGGCGTGTAGGTCGCGTCGGTGTCGGGCGCGTTGTAGCCCGGCGCCTGCTTGTTGTTCCAGCTCGTGAGGAGGTTCTGGTCGATCGCCTGCGGGTGCTGGGAGAACGGCGTGACGGCGGAGGTGTTCAGAGTAGGGTTGTAGTGGCGCCACTCGAAGCGCGCGCGCACGGGAAATAGCGGGTTCGTGCCTCGGGCCCGCACCGGGTTGGTCCCGGAGTTGAAGTACGCGATGTGCTTGTCGTCGGTGTAGAACCAGTTGAAGGTGAAGCCGATCTTCGACGCGGCACGCTGGAAGGCGCGCGGGTTGCGCATCTTCGCCGGGTCGTTGAAGTCGGAGAACCCGCGCGCGGAGTCGACCTCGTGGAAGTAGGTCGAACGCAGCGAGGTGTAGGCCACGGGCCGTCCGTGCAGGCGCCCGCGAGCGATGACGAGGCCCATCTTCGTCCGCGCGGTGATCAGGGTCTCCGATCCGGGCGGGGTCTGGTCGGCGGCGTTGGGGGAGTAGGAGTTCGTGCGCCGCACCATCTCCATCGGCTCGCAGCGGCCGCGGAAGCGGTAGAAGGTCGAATCCGGGCCGGGACGGCGACCGCTCGGGTCGCAGAGGTCGACGGCGAAGGTGTCGACGATGTCCTGACCGGCCGAGGTGGCGCTCCAGGCGTAGTCGCGCCCGCGGCCGAGCTGGGTGTACAGGTTGGTCCCGGGGAACGCCGCGCCGTTCGCGTCGATGGTCGGTGCGTGGACGTCCTGCTCCATGAGGATCTCGGGGGAGAAGTAGGCGACCTGGGGACCGAACACCACCTCGGGATGACCCGAGCGCGACTTGCGCGCCGAGACGAGGAGGGCGTTGGACTCCGAGCGGGGAAGGGCGAGCATGCCGGGAAGGCCGCGCAGAACGGGCAGCCCCGGGCCTCCGGAGGACCCGCCGGCGGATGAGCCCCCCGTTCCCGAGCTCGCGGCCACGACGTTCGCGCGGCGCACCGAGCCGCGGTCGGGCAGCGCCACGCTGCCGCGGGCCGCACGGCGCGGGATGGTCCGGTAGGGGAAGCGCCGGCCGCGCTCGGTCGTGGGCGCCTCGGGATCGTCGGGGGAGCGGAAGTCGAGGAAGGCCGCCGCCCCGCGCCGGGCCCCGAAGCGCCGCTGCAGGTTCTGCTGGAGCTGGCCCCACGAGAGCTCCGCTCCGCCGCCCTTGCCGAAGATGCCCCCGATCAGCGCCGCGGTGGCGATCACGTCGGTGCCCTTCCACGGATCCGGTCCCTGGGGACGCCCGATCGCCCCGTACTCGGCGGGCATGAGGAACGGATTGCCCTTGGCCTGGGTGATGTAGGCGTTGATGCCCGCGACGTAGTCGTCGAGATCGGTGCGCAGCTGGCGCCCCTGCGCCCCGTAGAGCAGCGGGAAGCGGTCGATCTGGGTCTGCAGGTCGGGCTCCGTGTACGGCGCGTTCTGCCACACACTCTGGTCCATCGCCCGGTTGCCGGCGGCGCCGCCGACGAAGGAGGAGAGCTCGGCGCGGCCGGCGTGGCGGAGGACGTCGATGAAGAACAGACGGTCCTGGGCGGCCGCGTAGCCCTCGCCGAACATCGCGCCCGCGCGCGTGGAGCCGTAGATGTGGGGGACCCCGAAGGCCTTGTCGCGGATGATCGTCACGTCTGCCCGCGGCGAGATCGTGCTCTCCGTCTGGCCGGCAGGGACGCCGAAGGTGGCGTCCTTGAAGAAGCGCGGGATGTCTCCGGAGCGTAGGCGGGGGGCGGCGAAGATCAGGTCGCGGTACATCCCGAGCTGGTCGTCGCTGTGGGGCGGCCGCGTCTTGTTGGCCTCGAAGGCCCCGAGCTCGGCGGCGTTGTCGCGCCCGTTCGTCCCGGGCGGCAGGATGTTGCGAAAGCCTCCGAAGTCGTTCTTTGCGAAGGGCTCGGGCGTGGGGGCCGCGGACGCGACGGGGGCGGCGAGGGCGATCGCCGCGAGGGAGGCCAGCAACGCGAGAGCGACCCGGAGGGAAGGCATCGCGGGAGCCTAACCGCTTTCAGGCGCGGCGTGCGCCGGAACCTCCCGCTCGCGGTCTAGCTCGGTGCGAACGCCCCGGCGGCTCAAGATCTCCTGGGCGTCGAGGAGCGATTCGGCGCCGCGCACCGCGTCGGCCAACCGCGCCGCCGAGGCGAGCGCCGCCGCGGGCTCGAAGCCGAAGAGCACGGCGCCCAGCGGCGAGCGCTCCACGGTTCGGGCGCCGCCGCGGATGGAGGCGACCCCGAGCGCCCCGCGCGCGCAGGCCACCACCTGCGCGCTCGCCTCGGTGGGCACCTCGCGCACCGCTCGCTCGAGGCGCTCGGCGGCCGGGGGATCGATCCCCCAGGCGCCGAGCGAGCCGCCCGCGGCGGCCACCTCGGCGAGGCGCTCGAGCACCTCGCGCGGCTCGAGCTCGCCGTCGCAGCCGGCTCCGAGCACGGCGCCGATCGTGCGCACGCCGTGGGAGGCGAGGCGCGGCGCGGCGGCGAGCATCACCGCGTCACAGAGCGGGCTGGCCAGGCCGGCCTCGTTCCCGTGGGCCAGCGCGTCCCCCCCGACGTCGAGGAGCACCACGAGATCGCACCCAAGCGCGCCGGCGGCGTGGGCGAGGCCGTTGCCCACCTCCGCCGGACCCGGGCCGGGGTCGATGAGCAGCGTCGGCTCGCCGAGGAAGCGCGACATGTGGGACTCGGCGAAGGCAAAGCCCCCCGGTCCGCGGGTCTCGGGGCCGGCGAGCGCCACGGTCGCCTCGAGGCGCCGAGCGCCGGTCACCTCGTCGAGGTTGCGCGGACCGGGCTCTGGGTCGATCGGGCGCCGCTCCCAGGTCGTGCCTCCCACGACGGAGGGGATGCCGAGCCGGTCCCCGAGCTCGGCGCCGGCGAGCGCTCCGACCACGTCGCCGCCCCCACCGATGCCGATCCACAGCACCCGGCGGGCGCGCGAGAGCAGCCGGAGCACGAGAGCGGCCGGAGAACCGCGCCGAACGCGCTCAGGCGAGCGCGGGAGTGCGACCGGAGGCGATCGCGCCGATCTCCTCCGTAGCCCGGTCGAACTCCTCGTCGGAGAGCACGGGCGTTCCCTCGAACGGGAGGTCCCGCGTGATCTCGAGCCAGGAGCGACAGCCGCCGTACTCGTCGCGGACCTTGACGGTCACGGGCCGCGGGATGCGGTAGGTCCGCAGGAGGATCACGTGGAGCGGATGGCGGCGCTTCCAGGCCAGGCGCTTCTCGGCGTAGTCCGGGGTCCACACGTAGAAGGGGGAGAGGGCGTCGACGCAGCGCCGCTCGGTGATCGTGAAGTGAGCGGCCACCTCGGCCCAGGCGCGGATGCGCACCCGATCAGGCTGGGGGATCCCTCCGTCCACGGTGAGCGCGCGGGCCGGGGGCTCACCCTCGGCCCAGACTCCCTCTTCGAGCGCGCGCTGCAGCTCGGGCTGGTGGGACTCGCGCACCAGGTCAAAGCGCTGGTGGTCGAAGGTGGGGTAGAGGAAGAAGCGCTCGTGCTCGAGCTTGAAGTGCTTGCCCGACTCGCGAATTCCTCCCTTGCGCAGGGTGAGGAGCTGCTCCCCTTCGGCGAGGGCGCGCACGGTTACGGCCCACTCTTTGAATGCGATCGGCATAGGTGGTTTGGGTACGGCGGTGGCTTACGTGGACGAGCGCCGCGCGGAGATTCCACCTGGCGCGGCGGCGGCGGCGATTCTATGTCAAGGCGCCCGAAATCCCAAATAGGGCTGCAAATTCGGCGCTTCTTTGCCACCGTGGGGTCAGGCAGCAGGGCCTGCGCCGGCCGAGTCGCCGTCGGTGCCGAGGCCGCCGCCGCCCGGGGTCTCGATCCGTAGCCGCTGCCCGGGCTCGAGCCGGCCGCGCGCCTTGGGCGCCAGAGGCTCGCCGTCAAGGAGGTTGCGCCCGCGGGCGCCCGGCCGACCACCCGCCGCGCCCGGCGGAGCGTGGCGCCGGCGCTCGGTGAGCAGGGAGAAGTCCATCGGGGCGAGCGCCTCGAGCTCGCGCACCACCCCGTCGCCGCCGCTCCGGCGCGGCCCCCAGCCGCCGGAGCCCCGGCGCACCGCGTACTCGCTCACGCGCAGCGGCAGCTCGAGCTCGAGCGCCTCGATCGGAGTGTTCAGCGTGTTGCTCATGGCCACATGCACCCCGGTCGGCCCGTCGGCTTCGGGGCAGGCGCCCTGGCCGCCGCCGAGCGTCTCGTAGTAGGTGAAGTCCGAGGAGCCGAGCGTGAGGTTGTTCATCGTCCCCTGACCGAGCGCTCGGCCGAACGCGGCGAGCACGAGGTCGGCGACCCGTGAGGAGGTCTCGACGTTGCCCGCCACCACGGCGGCGGGCGGGCGGGCATTCAGGAGCGAGCCCGCGGGAGCTCTGACCTCGATGGGCACGTAGGCGCCGGCCGAGGGCGGGATGTCGGGGTCGGTGAGCACCCGCAGCGCGAAGTAGCAGGCCGACTGCGTGACGGCGAGCGGGCAGTTCAGGTTGCCCGCGTGCTGCGGCGCGCTGCCCGTGAAGTCGAGCAGCAGCTCATCGCCGCGGATCGTGGCCTCGAGGCGGAGCTCGAGGTCGCCCTCCCTCGCTTCGAGCACGTCGCGGGCGCTGCGCGTGCCGTCGCGCAACGCGGCGAGGCAGGCACGGGTGCGCCGCTCGGCGTAGGCGCGGACCTCCCCCGTGGCCCGCTCGAGTCGCTCCGGGCCGACGCGCTCGGCGAGCTCGCGCAGGCGCGCGATCCCCGCCCGGTTGGCGGCAAGCTGGGCGCGCAGGTCCGCCCGCCGTTGCGCGGGCTGGCGCATCCGGCTCACGAGCTCCTCGAGCGTGTCGGCGTCGAGGAGCTGGGGTGAGATCAACACGCCCTCCTCGGCGAGCGATGTCGAGTCGGCGGGCATGGAGCCCGGAGTGGCGCCGCCCACGTCGGCGTGGTGGGCGCGGCAGGCGGCGAAGCCGATGAGCTCGCTCGACGCGAACACCGGCGTGATCAGCGTGATGTCGGGGAGGTGGGTTCCTCCCGCAAACGGGTCGTTGAGGATCCAGGTGCGCTCGGGGCGCTGCTCCTCCCCGCGCACCGCGGCCACCGCGGCGGGCATGGCCCCCAGGTGGACGGGGATGTGCTCGGCCTGCATGATCATCCGGCCCTCGGCGTCGAAGAGCGCGCACGAGGCGTCGCGGCGCTCCTTGATGTTCGCGGAGTGCGCGGCGCGGATGAGCACGGCGCCCATCTCCTCGCACGCGGCCCGCAGGGCGCCGAGGATCACCTGGAGCTCGACGGGATCGACCGGCGGCGCGCTCATCCTCGCTCCCGGTGCGCTTCTCGGGCGAGGACGACCGTTCCGGTCTCGTCGACCGCGCCGCTCCACCCGGGCGGCACGGCGAGTGTCGCCTCGGGCAGCTCGCAGATCGCCGGACCCTCGATGCGCGCGCCGGGTGCAAGGGCGCCGCGCCACACGGTGGCCTCCTGCCGTCGCCCGGCGAGCACCACCGTGCGGGTGGAGCGCTCCACGTCCGAGGCAACTTCGCCGACGAGCTCGACCCGGGGCCCGGGGCGCGTCGCGCTCGCGCGGACGGTGACGAGCTCGACCTCCCCGTCCTCGTCCCGGTAGCCGTAGCGCTCCTCATGAGCGGCGGCGAACGCCTCGCGCAGGGCGGGCGCGGTGCCCGCCTCCTCGCCCGAGAGCGTCAGCTCGAACGCCTGGCCGCGGTAGCGCGCCTCGTGCTCGATGCGCACCGGGGCGTTCGGTTCGCCGAGCGCGGCGCGCGCCTGCGTGGCTAGCTCGCCGGCCACCGCGGCGATCGCCTCGGTACTCAAGCGCTCTCGGGCGAGCAGGACGCTGCGCTGCACGTCGCGCCGTCGCGGCGAGACCACGAGCCCGAGCGCGGCGAGTACCCCGCCCGCGCGCGGGCACAGAACGGTCCCGATGCCGAGCTCCTCGGCGATCGCCGTGGCGTGCAGGCCGCCGGCGCCGCCGAAGGCGAGAAGCGAGAACTCGCGCGGGTCGACGCCGCGCTCCACGGTCATCACGCGCAGGGCTCGCACCATCTCCGCGGCCGCCACGCGAGCGATCCCGCTCGCGCACTCCTCGAGCTCGAGGCCGAGCGCGTCGGCCAGGGCGCCCACCGCGCGGCGCGCCGCCTCCGCATCGAGCGCGACGCCTCCGGCCAGCGAGCCGCCCGCGGGAAGCAGACCGAGGAGGAGGTTGGCGTCGGTCACGGTCGGCTCCTCGCCTCCGCGCCCGTAGCACGCGGGTCCGGGCTCGGCGCCGGCCGAGCGCGGCCCCACCCGCAGGGCGCCGCCCGCGTCTCGCCAGGCGATCGAGCCGCCGCCCGCGCCCACCGTGTGGACGTCGAGCATCGGCAGGGCAAGCGGCCGCTCGCCCACCTCACGCCCGGCGGTCTCGCGCACGCGACCGCCCTCGACGACGCAAACGTCGCAGGAGGTACCGCCCATGTCGAAGCACAGCGCGTCCTCCACCCCGGCGGCACGGGCCGCGAAGGCGGCCCCCGCCGCGCCGGCCGCGGGGCCGGAGAGGACCGTCCGCGCGGCATGCTCGGCCGCCGCTGCGGCGTCGATCAGGCCACCGTTGCTCTGCATGATCTGCGGCTCGGGCAGCTCCGCGCTGCGCGCGCGCTCGACTAGCCGGCGCAGGTAGGAGCCGAGCAGAGGGGAGAGGGCGGCGTCGATCTCCGTGGTGGCGGCGCGCTCGTACTCGCGGAAGGTCCCGACGAGCTCGTGGGAGAGCGATACGTGCAGGCCGGGGCGGGCGGCGCACAGCGCCGCGCCCACCGCGCGCTCGTGGGCGGGATGGCGGTAGGAGTGCAGAAGCACCACGGCGACGGCCTCGGGGTCTGACTCGGCGAGGACGCGGGCCGCGAGCGCGCGCGCGGCCTCCTCGGAGAGCGCGATCAGCGGACCGTCGGGCGTCATCCGCTCGGGCGCCCCGAAGCGCCGCTCGGGAGGCACGAGCGGCGCGGGCCGGGCGGCGCAGAGCCGGTACAGATCAGCGCGCGCCTGGCGTCCCAGCTCGACGAGGTCCTCGAAGCCCGCGGTGGTCACGAGCGCGGTCCGCGCCGCCTCCCCCTCGAGCAGGGCGTTGGTGGCCACCGTCATCCCATGTGCGAAGCCCTTCACCTCCGAGGCCGGGCGCCCTGCGCGCTCGAGAGCCGTGCGCACGGCGCGCAGGACTCCCTCGGACTGGTCCTCGGGCGTGGTGGGCGCCTTGGCGGTAACGAGCCCACTCTCCCAGGCGAGTACCGCGTCGGTAAACGTGCCACCGACGTCGACGCCGAGGAGCATGCGCGCACCGTATCCCAGCTCGCGCCGGCGTCGCGCGAGCGCGGCGCGTGCTTGGCGCTCGGACTAGGCGGCGATCGCCGCGACCCGCAGCGGCGCAGGCTGCTCGGTCTCGGCGAGGTGCTGGTGCGAGGGGCAGTAGCCGTTGTGAGGAAGCGGCATGCGCTGGCAGGGCGTGCCCTTGCGGGTCGTCGCCCGGCACTGCAGCGGGTTGCCCTCGAGGTCATACCCGGTCTGGGGCTGCTCGGCGAGGAAGGCATCGGCGCACGCCAGGTAGCGCTCGATCACGCGCAGCACCCGGTGCTGTGCGCTCATGGGGAAGTAGGAGCGCACGTCGGAGAAGAGCGTGCGCGCCGGTCGGGCGAAGTAGTGTCGGTCGTTGGCCAGACGCTCGACCGCCGTCTCGCAGGCGCGGAGCACTCGCTCATGGTTGGAGTCTTCCCTCGAGCCGAGCGGAGTCGGCGTGATCTCGCCGGCGAGCTCCCGATAGATGGCGCGGCTGAACTGATACATCGAAGCGTGGTCCCTCCTCTTGGTGCCGTCCGCCGCTCCCACACGGCGCACGGGAAATATGGCCGACCTCTGTGAATTCGCGCGGGGACCCGGATTAACTGCGGGTTAAGCGCGACAGCGGTCACTCCCACCGCGCCCAAGCGAATCCGGCGGCGGAGGAGATCACCGCGTGGCAGCCGTCGAGGGCTGGATCGAGCGCCGGAAAGTCGCGGCGGCGGTGGGCGCCGCGGCTCTCCTGCCGCGCCAGCGCGCCGCGCGCGATCAGCCGCACCAGGGGATGCGGATCGCCGTCGAGCTCTCGCAGCCCCGGGGCGTCGCGCTCGAGACCGGCGTGAGCCCACAGCGCCGCACGGCTGGCCGCCGTGGGCGCCGCGTCGGGCGCCAGGTGCGCCGCATGCCCCGCCTCCGGGGACGCCGGCTCATCCAACGCCGCCAGCGCGGCGCGCGCGCCGAACACGAAGCACTCCGAGAGGGAGTTCGAAGCCAGGCGGTTCGCGCCGTGCAGGCCGGTGCACGCGCACTCCCCGACGGCGAAGAGGCCGGGCACGCTCGAGCGCCCGGCGTCGTCGGTCGCGATCCCACCCATCACGTAGTGCGCGGCCGGCGCGACGGGAACGAGCTCGCGAGCCGGGTCGATCCCCGCCTCGCGCAGCGCGCGCACCACGTTGGGGAACAGGTCGAGCTCGACCTCGCGCATGTCGAGCCCGACCGCAGAGCGATGGGCGTCGTGCATCCGCTCCCGGATCGCACGCGCCACCTCGTCACGCGGCGCGAGCTCGTCGACGAACCGGCGGCCGTCGGCATCGAGGATTCGCGCGCCCTCGCCGCGAACGGCCTCGGTCACCAGGAACCCGTCGATCCGCCGGCGCTCGCGGTCCGGGTCGCTTCCCGTCGCCACCGCGGTGGGATGGAACTGGACGAGCTCGAGGTCGGCGAGTGCGGCGCCGGCAGCGTAGGCGAGGCTCAACCCCGCGCCGGTGGCCCCGGGCGGGTTCGTCGTGCGCGACCACAGCGCCGCCGCTCCGCCCGTGGCGAGCACGACGGCGCGCGTGGCGACCTCGCGCCCGTCGTCGCACGCGATCCCGACGCAGCGCTCGCCGGCCACGAGCAGGGTGCTCGCGCGCCGGCGCTCGAGCACCTCGATCGACTCGTGCTCGGCCACGAGCGCCGAGAGCGCGCGGGTCACCCGGCGGCCGGTGGCGCTCCCGCCCGCGTGCACGACGCGGCGCCGCGTGTGTCCGCCCTCGAGGCCGAGGGCGAGCTTGCCCTGTCCGTCGGCGTCGAAGGCCACGCCGAGCCGGACCAGATCCTCCACGGCGGCGGGCGCCTCGGAGCAGAACGTGCGCGCGAGCGAGGAGCGGACCGCGCCGCGACCGGCGCGCAGCGTGTCCTCGAGGTGGCGCTCAGGGGAGTCCTCGGGCGCGAGGGCGGCGGCGAGGCCCCCTTGGGCCCAGTAGCTGGCCGACTGCGCCAGCGGGGTGGCAGAGACGAGCACCACGCGCGCTCCGGCCCGCGCGGCGCACAGCGCGGCGTAGAGACCGGCCGCGCCCGCTCCCACCACCGCCACGTCGGCGCTCATCGCTGGGGGGTCGGGGTCCATGCCGCGGCGGACTACCGTACCGGCATCGGCGCGCCGCTCTACCTCTCCCACCCCTCGTCGTGGGAGCACGATCCCGGTCCTCACCCCGAGCGCGCGGCGCGCATGGAGGCGATCGAGCGCGAGCTCGGTGCGCACGACTGGTTGGGCTGGCAGCGCGCGTCCTCCGCGCCGGCCACCCCCGCGGCGCTCGAGGCCGTGCACTCCCCGCGCTACCTCGCCGCGCTCGAGGCGCTGTGCGCCGCCGGCGGAGGAGCGATCGACGCCGACACCCAGGCGAGCGCCGAGACCTGGAAGGCCGCCCTGCACGGTGTGGGCGGGGCAACGGCGCTCGTGGACGCCCTCATGGCCCGAAGCGCGCCAGCGGCGTTCAGCGCTCACCGACCGCCGGGGCACCACGCCGACGCCGCCCGGGCGATGGGCTTCTGCTTTCTCAACCACGTCGCGGTCGCCGCGCAGCACGCGCTCGACGCGCACGGCCTCGCGCGGGTGCTCGTCCTCGACTGGGACGTGCACCACGGCAACGGCACGAACGACATCTTCCACGCCTCACCCGAAGTGCTCTTCGTCTCGATCCACCAGAGCCCGCTCTACCCGGGCACGGGACCGTTCGCCGATACGGGAAGCGGGGCGGGCGCCGGCTACACGGTCAACCTCCCGGTGCCGGGTGGGTCGGGCGATGAGACGTGGTGCTCGCTGCTCGAGCACGTCGTCGTCCCGCTCGCCTGGGACTTCTCTCCCGAGCTCGTGCTCATCTCGGCGGGCTTCGACGCCCACGCCGCCGATCCACTCGGGAGCTGCCGGGTGAGCGAGCGGGGGTTCGGCGCGATGGCCGGATCGCTGCGGCGCCTGGCGGCCGGGCTCGGCGCGCCGATCGGTGCGGTGCTCGAGGGTGGCTACGAGCTCGGCTCGCTTGCCTCCTCGGTCCGTGCGACGCTCGAGGCGCTCGGCGCCCCCGAGCCCGGGCCGGCCGATCCCGGGCTCGCGGTGCATCCGCTCGCCCGGCGCGCGGCCGCGGGGCTCGCCGCTCGCTGGCCGGTGCTCACCGCGGTGTGAGCCCCCCGCCGGCCGGCGGGGGGACGAGCTCGCTCCACGCCGCGGCGACGCGCGCGGCCATGCGTTCGGAGGAGAAGAGCTCGGCGCGGGCGCGGCCGGGCACGCGCGGGTCGGGATCGGCGAGGTGAGGAGCGAGCGCTGCGCGCCACTCTGCCTCCGCGAAGGCTCCGCAGTGCGCGCGGTGGATCCCCTGCAGCGCGAGCGGGGCGATGCCGACCGGCGTGGCGAGCACGGGCACCTCGCAGGCGAGAGCCTCGAGCGCGGCGAGCCCGAAGCCCTCCCGCTCGGAGGGGATGAGCACGGCGTTGGCGGCGTTCATCCACAGCGCTACCTCGTCGGGATGCGCGTGCCCGAGCGTGACGAGCTCCGTGCGGGCGGCGACCGCGCGCGCTCGATCCACCCGCTTCTCGGGGCGGGCGGGATCGGCGGGAAAGAGCACGAAGGGAGCCGCGGGGTCGAGCGCGAGCGCGCGCCGCGCCTCCGCGCGCGGGACGGGCCGGAAGCGCTCGAGGTCGACGCCGCACGGCAACACCGCGACGCGCCGTCGGCGCCCGGCGCCGGGAAGGAGCCGGGCGAGCGAGGCGGAGACCGTGGCCGGCAGGCCGATGAGGGGCAGCGCCGCGCGCGTGATCGGTCCTGACCGGGGGTGGCTCAGATCGGTGCCGTGCAGGGTGAGCGCGCGCACGCCGGCCCGCACGGCGAAGGCCGGCCAGGCGGTGAGCCCGAAGTGGGAGTGGACGACGTCGAAGCGCTCGTGCGCGTAGCGCGCGCGGAGCGTGCGCGCGGCGCGGGCGTAGGCGCGTGCTCCGCCGGGGGCGAAGGCGAAGAGCTCGACGTCGTGTCCGAGTGCGCGCAGCGCGCGGACCTGGTCGCGCACGAAGGAGCCCCTCCCGGGGTTCTCGGGTGAGGCCGGCATGTTGGAGATGACGAGGGCGCGCACGGTCGGGCTGGGCGCAAGCGTATTTCGGCGCGCGGCCGCCGCGCTCTTGTCACACCGTCGTCTGGTTCTGTCACTCCGCCGCCCGGAGACTGGCCGGCATGCCCGACCGCGGCCTGCGGAGCCGGCGGGCGTCGAGGCCAGTGCTCCGCGGAGAGGAGGCAAGCAAGATGGGATATGCACTCATGGGGCTCATACACGCGGCACTCGTCCGCGCGCGAACGGAGCAGGAAGGCCAGGGGACGGTCGAGTACGTGGCGCTTATCCTGCTCGTCGCGGCGATCCTGGCCGGCGTGGTGGCCGCCACGCGCGGGCAGAAGTTCGGGGCCACGGGTATTGCCGATGCCATCGTCAAGCAGCTCAAGAGCGCGCTCGGGCACGTCCACTGAGGGTGAGGCGGCCGGGGGGTGTCCGGGCCCGGCCTCGCCGCCGGGTCTGGCACCATCCCTTCCAGCATGCTCGACTCTTCTCATCAGCCCATCGCGGTCTTCGACTCGGGCGTGGGCGGCCTCACGGTGCTGCACGAGCTGCTCGTCTCGCTCCCCCACGAGGACTTCGTCTACCTGGGAGACACCGCTCGCTTTCCCTACGGCTCGCGCGAGCCCGAGGAGCTGCGGGGCTTCGCCCGGGAGATCGCCGACCGGCTGCTCGACGGCGGCGCGAAGCTGATCGTGGTGGCCTGCAACTCGGCCACGGCGGCGGCGCTCGAGACGCTGCAGGAGCGGCTCGAGGGGGTCCTCGACGTGGTGGGCGTCATCGCGCCCGAGTCACAGCTCGCGGTGGAGGCCACCCGCAACGGGCGGATCGGGCTGCTCGCCACCCCGACTACGGTGCGCAGCGGGGCCTACGCTCGGGCCGTGGCCGCCGCCGATCCCCATGTCGAGCTCACCTCGGTGCCCTGTCCCGACCTCGCGCCGATCATCCAGGGTGGCTTCCCCTTCGATCAACGCGTCGTGGACACCGTGCGCTCCTACTGCGCGCCGCTGCGCGAGGCCGACGTGGACACGGTCATCCTCGGGTGCACGCACTACCCGCTCGTGGCGCCGATGCTGCAGCGCACCCTCGGACGCGGGGTCCATCTCGTGAGCTCGGGGGCCGCGGCCGCGCGGCGCGTGGAGCACGCGCTGGGGGCGCGGGGGCTCGGCAGCGACCGCGCCGGGGAGGGTGACTACCGCTTCGAGTGCACCGGGGACGTCGAGGCCTTCCGCGCGCTCGGCACCCGCTTCCTGCAGATGCCGCTCGGCGATGTCGCCCACGTCGAGCTGGGCGTGGGAGCGCCGACGTGAGCCCAGAACGAGCACGCTCGGACGGACGTGGGCCGGACGCGCTGCGGCCGGTGCGGATCGAGCCGGGCTTCCTGCCCGCGGCCAGCGGCTCGGTGCTCATGTGCGCGGGGGAGACCCGGGTCATCTGCACCGCCTCGGTGGAGGAGAGCGTGCCCCGCTGGATGGCGGGCAAGGGCCGGGGATGGGTCACCGCCGAGTACGGGATGCTCCCCGCCTCCACGGGCCAGCGCAAGCAGCGCGACGTCACCAAGGGGCGCCCCGACGGGCGCACGGTGGAGATCCAGCGCCTGATCGGACGCTCCCTGCGCGGCGTGGTGGACTTCCGGGCGCTCGGGGAGCGCACCGTGTGGATCGACTGCGACGTGCTCCAGGCCGACGGAGGAACGCGCTGTGCGGCGATCACCGGCGGCTACGTCGCCCTCGAGCTCGCGTGCCGGCGCCTTCTCAGCGAGAAGAAGCTCGAGGCGCTCCCGCTCACGGGCTCCCTCGCCGCGGTCTCGTGCGGGATCGTCGAGGGCTCCGCGCTGCTCGACCTCGACTACGGCGAGGACTCCTCCGCCGAGGTCGACGCCAACGTCGTCATGACCGGGGACGGGGGGCTGATCGAGGTGCAGGCCACCGCCGAGCGCACCCCGCTCTCTCGCGCGCATCTCGACGAGCTCCTCGCGCTCGCCGGCGAGGGCATCGCGCGCCTGCGCGTCGCCCAGCTCGAGGCGGTGGCGGGCGCGAGCGAGGGTGCGTGAAGCTCGTGCTCGCCACCCGGAACGCGCACAAGGCGCGGGAGTTCGGGCGACTCCTCGGACCGCACGAGGTGATCCCCCTGCCGGACGCGGTGGAGCTCCCGCCCGAGATCGGCGCGACCTTCGCCGAGAACGCGCTCCCCAAGGCGCGCACGGCGGCGGCGGCCACCGGCGCAGTGGCGATCGCCGATGACTCCGGCATCGAGGCGGCCGCGCTCGGCGGAGCGCCGGGAGTGCTCTCCGCCCGCTACTCCGGACCGGGGGCGACGGACGCCGCGAACCTCGCCAAGCTCCTGCGGGAGGCCCCGGTGGGCAGTCCGCTCGCCTACGTGTGCGCCCTGGCCTACGTCGACCCGGCGACGGGCCGGGAGGAGCTCTTCGAAGGCCGCTGCACCGGCACGCTCGCCGCGAGCCCGCGGGGCTCGGAGGGCTTCGGCTACGACCCCGCCTTCCTTCCCGACGAGGGGCCCCCCGACCGGAGCATGGCCGAGCTCGACCCGGCCGCGAAGGACGCGATCTCCCACCGCGGTCGCGCGGCGCGCGCGCTGCTCGCCTGGCTCGAGCGATGAGCGCCGCGATCGCGCCGCGCAAGACGCGGGTGGCGGCACTGTCCGTCGTCTCGAACTCCACCCTCATCCTGCTCAAGCTGGTGGCCGGTGCGCTCACTGGATCGGTCTCGATCCTCACGGAGGCGATGCACTCGGGCGTCGATCTCATGGCCTCCCTGCTGGCCTTCCTCTCCGTGCGCAAGGCCGGCGAGCCGGCCGACGAGGGTCACCGCTACGGCCACGAGAAGATCGAGAACCTCGCCGCCGCGGCCGAGGGCATGCTGATCCTCGTCGGGTCGGGAATCATCGTCTACCAGGCGGTCCGCCGCCTGGCCGGCCACGGCCACGTCGAGAGGCTGGGCTTCGGGATCGCGGTCGTGGCGATCTCCGCCGTGGTGAACTTCGCGGTCTCCACGCGGCTGGCGCGCGCGGCGCGGGCGACGGAGTCAGCGGCGCTCGAAGGCGACTCTGCGCATCTGCGCACGGACGCGTTCACGTCGCTCGGCGTGCTCGTCGGCCTCGTGCTCGTGCAGCTCACGGGAGCGACGTGGATCGACCCCGCGGTGGCTTTGCTCGTCGCCGTCGCGATCGTCGTCTCCGGTCTGCGCATCCTCATGCGCTCAGGACGCGTGCTCGTCGACGAGGCGCTGCCCGAGGACGAGCTCGAGGCAATTCGGGACGAGCTGCTGGCCTTCGGTGCCAGCGGTGTGGTGGGCTACCACAACCTCCGCACCCGCCGGGCCGGGGCGCGACGCTACGTCGACCTCCACGCGCAGTTCCGGTCGGGAACCACGCTCGAAGGGGCGCACAAGACCGCCCACGCGCTTCAGGACGCGATTCGTGGGCGGCTCGCGGGCGCCGACGTGCTCATCCACCTCGAGCCCGAGGACCGGCTCCGGCCCGGCACGGAGCTTCCCGTCGAGCCGCCGACTCCGAGCGGCGCGCACCGCTGATCAGCGCAGGTTGATCGCCGCCGCCCCCGCGATCGCCACGGCCACGAACCCGTAGCCCACGTAGTTGGAGAGAAAGAGCAGCCCCGCGGTGATGAGGCAGGCGACGACGGTGAGCAGCCACGCGATCCGGGAGATGGGCACCGGCGTATTCTCGCGGGCGCCCATGACGGCTGCGCTGACCCCCCAGCTCGCGCTCGCTTACCTGCTCGAGCTCTCAAGCGACATCCGGGCCGCGGTGGTCCTCGACGACTCCGGGGGCTGGCTCGCCGGCGAGGCCGCGCTCACCCGACCGGTGACGGCTCTGCTCGCCTCGGCGCCGGGCTCCGGAGTCGAGGTGATCACCGCCCGCGGCGGCGTCTTCGCCGCACGCGGTGCCTCTCATGCGCTGGGGCTCGTCACCGGGCGCTTTGCCCTGCCCGCGCTGATCCGCCACGACCTCCGGCGGGCCCTCGGCGACCTCGACGCGGGCGCCGGCTGAGTGAAGCGCTCGTGGGTGCTCGCGGCCCTCGGCAGACGAAGGGAGCCGATCGTGCGCGTCTACGACGGGCGAGGAGGTGTCCGCACCCTCGAAGCCGGCCGGGAGCCGGCCCTCGCGCTCGCCGCTGCCGCCGAGCGCATCCTGGACGAGATCCAGCCTCGGGCCGATCCAGGGAGCGGGACCTCGCGTCGAAGGAGCTTGCGATAGGTTCGACCCGCCGCCGTGGGGCTCCTCGCCGGGAGCGGGTTGCGCCGCGGCCCCGTTTCGGCTCGGCGTGACCTTGCTCGAGTGGGAGGCGCCGGGCGCGAGGCACCGTCCGGGATCCTTGTTAGCTTCGCAGCTACCACCACCATGAAGGAGGAGAACGTGACGAAGTCCGAGTTCGTCGACCAGGTCGCCGACCGGTCGGGCCTCAACAAGAAATCTGCCGGTGAGGCCGTCGACGCGGTCATCACCACCATCGAGGACGCCCTGAAGCGCGGAAGCGAAGTCAACTTCTCGGGCTTTGGCAAGTTCCACGTCGCCGAGCGCGGCGCGCGGGAGGGTCGCAACCCGAGCACGGGGGAGAAGATTCAGATCAAGGCCTCCAAGGTGCCGCGCTTCACCGCGGGCTCCGGCCTGAAGAAGGCCGTCAAGTAGGCGGGAGGCGAAGCGGGCGGCGCGCGGTCCGGCCGCCCGGCGTGGTGGCGGGTCGGCCGTGAGTCGGCACTTCGGCGACCGCGTCGCCGCTCGGGTCGCGGCGCGCGAGTCCCAGCTCGTTCTCGGGCTCGACCCCGACCCTCTCCGGCTCTGGCCGGAGGCGGTGGCGGTCGGTGACGGGGGCGGTGAGGCCCGAGAGCGGGCTGGCCGAGCCGTGCTCGCGCACTGCCGGGCGGTCATCGACGCGGTCGGTGCGGCTTGCGTGGGGGTCAAGCCCCAGGTCGCCTGCTTCGAGCGGCTCGGCTCGCCGGGATGGGCGGCGCTCGAGGCGACGTGCGCGCACGCGCGCAAGGCCGGGCTGCTCGTCATCGCCGACGCCAAGCGGGGAGACATCGACGTCTCGGCCGCCGCCTACGGGCAGGCGTTCTTCGGTGGTCTCGAGACCCCGTTCGGGCGCGTGCCCGGGCTCGGGGCCGATGCGCTCACGGCGAGTCCCCTGCTCGGCGCCGACTCGCTCGAACCACTGGTCGCGGCGGCGCGCGCCGCCGCCGGCGGCCTCTTCGTCCTCGTGCGCACCTCCAACCCGGGGGCGGCAGACGTCCAGGAGCTCGAGCTGGGGCTCGGCGGCGACGTGAGCGAGCGGCTCGCCGTCCTGGTGACCCGGTTGGGCGAGCAAGGAGCACCGGATGGGCTCTCCGACGTCGGGGCCGTCGTGGGCGCTACGGCGCCCGGGCGCCTCGCGCGGCTGCGCGAGCTGATGCCCCGCGCGGTCTTCCTGCTGCCCGGGGTCGGCGCGCAGGGCGGCCGGGTCTCCGACCTCGCTGCCGCTTTCGCTCCCGGTCGCGCCGGAGGGCTCGTCGCCGTCTCGCGCGGGATCGTGCACGCCCACGAAGGCGCGGAGACCCGGCCGGCCGACGCGGCCCGAGCGCAGGCCGAGCGGCTGCGCGAAGCGGCCTGGTCCCTGAGTTGAGCACGCGCGCGTGTCGCGCGCGTGCTCAACTATGATCGCGCCGCCATGGCCGCTCGCAGCAAAGCGCGCTATCTCGCTCCCCTCGCGCTTCTGGCGGTCATCGCCGCGGCCGTGCTCCTGATCGGCCAGACCGGACGGTCCTCCTCGCCCTCCCGGAAGTCGGGCGCTTCGCTCAAGGCGAGCTCGAGCTCGAGCTCGCCCGCGACGCCCCGCCGACGGCGCCACCGCTCGGGCCCTCGGCGGACCTACGTCGTCCAGAACGGAGACTTCCTGTCCTCCATCGCGCAGAAGACGGGCGTCTCCGTGGCTAAGCTCCAAGAGCTGAACGTCGGCGTCGACCCCCAGACCCTGCACGCCGGGCAGCGCCTCAAGCTGCGGTGAGCCTTCGCCGGGCGCCGCTCCTCGTGGGGTTGGCCACGCTGTTCGCCCTCGCGGGCGCCGCTCCCGGAGCGGCCGCCCGCGCGGCGCCGCCCCGGCTCACCGCCCGCGCGGCGATCCTCGTCGAGGTCTCGACGGGCACCGCGGTCTACGCCCGCGCCGCGGGAAGCGAGCGGCCGATCGCCTCCACCACCAAGCTGATGACCGCATTCCTCACGCTCGAGCGCGCCCCGCTCTCGCGCATCTTCACCGCGCCGACCTACGCCGCCGCTCCGGCGGAGTCGCGCATCGGGCTGCGGCCGGGGGAGCGCATGCGCGTCGACGATCTGCTGCGCGCGCTTCTGCTGCCGAGCGCCAACGACGCGGCGGCGACGCTCGCGGCCGGCGTGGCCGGCTCGCGCGCGCGCTTCGTCGGAGCCATGAACGCCGAGGCGCGCAAGCTCGGCCTGCGCCACACCCACTACTCGACGCCGGTCGGCCTCGACGATGCCGGCAACTTCTCCGACGCCGCCGATCTCGCCCGTCTGGCGATCATCGTCCGCCGCAACCGGTTCTTCGCGCGCACGGTCGACGAGCGCCGGGCGGTGCTGCGCTCCGGCGACCAGCCGCGCGTCGTCGTCAACAGCAACACGCTTCTCGGCCTCGCCCCGTGGGTCAACGGCGTGAAGACCGGACACACCCTCAGAGCGGGCTACGTCCTCGTGGGATCCGCCACCCGGCACGGGCTCAGCTTCGTTTCCGTGGTCCTCGGCACCCCGAGCGAGGCCGCCCGCGACGCCGACTCGCTCGCCCTCCTGCGCTACGGGTTCGCGAACTTCGGACTCGTGCGGGCGGTGCGCGCCGATCAGGTGGTCGGCCACCGCCCCGTCCGCGACGGCAATCACACGAGCATCGAGCTCCTGGCGAGCCGCGGCTTCACGCCCGTGCTCGCGCGCGGGCGCCGAATCGCCCTCTCCCTCGACGCGCCGAGCGATCTGCGCGGGCCGCTGGCCGCCCGCGCCCGGGTGGGAACGCTCGTCGTGCGCAGCGGCCGCACCGTCCTCGCCCGCATCCCGGCGCTCAGCGCACGCGCCGTGCCGGCGCCCTCCGCCGTCGCGCAGGCGACGCGCGCGGTCGGAGGACCCTTTACGCTTGTCGTGCTCGCCGTCCTGCTGGCCGGCGGAGCGGCGCTCGTGGGCCGCCGTCGGCTCGGCGCCCGCCGGCGAGCAGCGGACATGGAAGCGGCATGATCATCACCGTCACGCTCAACGCGGCGATCGACAAGACCCTCGAGGTGCCGAACTTTCGCGTCGGGCGCCGCCACCGTTCGGTCGAGCAGACCACGATGCCGGGCGGGAAGGGGGTCAACGTCGCCCGGGCGCTGAAGGCGCTCGGACAGCCCGTGATCGCTACCGGCCTCGCCGGCGGGTCGACGGGCACCCGCATCGTCGAGGGTCTGACCGAGGAGTCCGTGCTCAACGACTTCGTCCGCATTCGCGATGAGTCGCGAACCAACACGGCGGTGCTCGACCACCTCACGGGCTCGCAGACCGAGGTCAACGAGCGAGGGCCGGCCGTGAGCGAGGCGGAGATCGAGCTCTTTCGCGACAAGCTCCTCTACCTGGCGCGGGGCGCGGGGATGTGCGTCTTCGCCGGCTCGCTGCCCCACGGCGTCTCCACCGACCTCTACGCCGGCCTCCTCCCCGAGCTTCAGAAGCTCGGGGTCACCACGCTCGTCGACAGCGACGGCGAGCCGCTGCGTCAGGCCGTGCGCGCCGAGCCGAACGTCGTCTCCCCGAACGCCACGGAGGCGGAGGAGCTCGTGGGCCACGAGTTCAACGACGAGGAGGACCGCGCCCACGCCCTGGAGGAGATGGCCGAGCTCGGCGCCCGAGAGGCCATCATGACCGTTCCCGACGGCTGCTTTGCCCGGGTGAGCGTCGAGGGCGTGCCGCGCAACTACCGGGTACGGGTCGAGGAGCAGGACGCCCACGCCGCGGTGGGCTCCGGGGATGCGTTCCTCGCCGGCTACGTCGCCGCTCGCTACACCGGGAAGGGAGCGGCGGAGTGCCTGCGCTTCGGAGTCGCGTGTGGGGCCGAGTCGACCCAGCACTTCGGCGCCGGGGTCCTCGATCCGGGCAAGGTCGACCGGCTCGTGCCCGAGGTCACCGTCGAAGAGCTGGCGCTGCCCGTCCAGGCGAGCTGAGCCGAGCCCGGCGGCCGGCGCGCAGGCTTCCGTGACGCCCGCCCGTTCACGGGAAGGGAGGAATCCCGCTGCTAGCATCGAAAACGTGCTGTTCGGTCCGATTTCGTCCGCCAGGCCCCCTAGGATCCGGGAATGGAAGTAGAGATCGGCAGAGGCAAGAAGGCCCGCCGCGCCTACGGGTTCGACGACATCGCGATCGTGCCCTCGCGGCGCACGCGGGACCCCGACGACGTCGACATCTCGTGGACGCTCGGCCCCTACCGCTTCGAGCTCCCGCTCCTCTCCGCGGCGCTCGACGGGGTGGTCTCTCCGCGCACCGCGGGTGAGATCGGGCGGCTCGGGGGCCTCGCGGTCCTCAACCTGGAGGGCATCTTCTGCCGCTACGACGACGTGGAGGAGCAGCTCGAGCGCATCGCCTCCCTTCCGCGCGAGCTCGCCACCCGGGAGATGCAGGAGATCTATTCCGAGCCGGTCAAGCCCGAGCTCATCGCCCGCCGCATCGAGGAGATCAAGGAGCAGGGCGTCGTGGTCGCCGCGTCGCTCACTCCCCAGCGGGTGCGCGGCTTCTACGAGGTTGCGCTGGAGGCCGGCCTGGACATCCTGGTCATCCAGGGCACGGTGGTCTCCGCCGAGCATGTCTCCCTCGACGAGACCCGGCCGCCGCTCAACCTCAAGGAGTTCATCCACGAGGTGCCCGTGCCGGTCGTGGTCGGCGGGTGCGCCTCCTACCACACGGGCCTGCATCTCATGCGCACGGGCGCCGCCGGCGTGTTGGTCGGCGTCGGCCCCGGCGCGATCTGCACCACGCGTGGCGTCCTCGGGATCGGCGTCCCGCAGGCGACGGCGATCGCCGACGTGGCCGCCGCGCGCTCCCAGCACATGCTCGAGACGGGCGACTACGTCAAGGTCATCGCCGACGGCGGCATGCGCAACGGGGGCGACGTGGCCAAGGCGATCGCCTGCGGGGCCGACGCGGTGATGCTCGGCTCCTCCCTGGCGCGCGCTTACGAGGCCCCCGGGCGCGGGTTCAACTGGGGGATGGCCACCTTCCATCCCACTCTGCCCCGCGGCACGCGGGTGGCCACCACGCAGAACGGGACGCTCGAGGAGATCATCATGGGTCCCGCGCGCGAGAACGACGGCACGTTCAACCTCATGGGCGGCCTGCGCACCTCCATGGCCACCTGCGGCTACCGCGACATCGCGGAGTTCAACCGGGCCGAGCTCATGGTCGCGCCCGCCCTGCAGACCGAGGGCAAGCACCTCCAGCGCGAGCAGGCGGTGGGGATGGGGTCGAACGGGAAGGCCGCGGCACTCGTTGCCGACTGAGGCGGCGCCCGCTCCCGGACTGCCCACCGCCGGGGCGGCGGTCCTCGACTCCGAGCGCTCGATCGAGCCGCCCCGCCACGCCGAAGAGGTCGTCGTCCTCGACTACGGCGGCCAGTACTCCCAGCTCATCGCGCGCCGCGTGCGCGAGTGTGGCGTCTTCTCCGAGCTGCTGCCCCACCACGTCGGCCCGGCGGAGGTCCGCCGGCGCCGCCCGCGCGGGCTCATCCTCTCCGGCGGGCCCGCCTCGGTCTACGCCGAGGGCGCCCCGGCGCTCGACCCCGAGCTGCTCGAGCTCGGGATTCCCGTGCTCGGCATCTGCTACGGCATGCAGCTCGTCGCCCGCGAGCTCGGAGGCGAGGTGCAGGGCGCCGAGGTGGGGGAGTTCGGCCGCTCCGAGCTCACGGTCCGCGAAACCGGCCGGCTCCTGCGCGGGGTCCCGCGCGAGCAGTCCTGCTGGATGTCTCACCGCGACACCGTCTTCGCCCCGCCGCCGGGGTTCACCGCGCTGGCCTCCTCCTCGGGATCACCCGTCGCGGCGCTCGAGTCGGTCGAGCGCGACATCTACGGGATCCAGTTCCACCCCGAGGTCGTCCACACCCCTTACGGGCAGCACATCGTCACCACCTTCCTCGAGGAGATCTGCGGCTGCGAGCGGGCGTGGTCGCCCGAATCGATCGTGGAGGACCAGATCGCGCGGATCCGCGCCCAGGTCGGCGACGGCCGGGTGATCTGCGGGCTCTCGGGCGGCGTCGACTCCTCCGTGGCCGCGCTGCTCGTGCACCGCGCGGTCGGCGATCAGCTCACGTGCGTCTTCGTCGACCACGGCCTCATGCGCCTCGGCGAGGGCGAGCAGGTGATCCGCGCCTTCCGCGACCACTTCGGGGTGCCGCTCGTCGCGGTCGACGCCGAGGAGCGCTTCCTGCGGCGGCTGCGCGGGGTCAGCGACCCCGAGGCCAAACGCAAGGCGATCGGGTCGGAGTTCATCCGCGTCTTCGAGGAGGAGGCCGCCAGGCTCTCGGGCGCCCGCTACCTCGTGCAGGGCACGCTCTACTCCGATGTAATCGAGTCCGGCGGCGGCACCGGGGCCTCGACGATCAAGTCCCACCACAATGTGGGTGGGCTGCCCGAGGATCTCCAGTTCGAGCTCGTCGAGCCGCTGCGCACGCTGTTCAAGGACGAGGTGCGCGCGGTCGGCGCCGAGCTCGGGCTGCCGGAGCGGCTCGTGTGGCGCCAGCCGTTCCCGGGACCCGGGCTGGCGATCCGCGTCGTCGGAGGCGAAGCGACCAAGGAGCGCCTCGAGACCCTGCGCAGCGCCGACGCGATCCTCCAGGACGAGATCCGCAAGGCCGGCCTGTACCGCAAGCTCTGGCAGTCCTTCTGCGTGCTGCCCGACGTGCGCACCGTCGGCGTGCAGGGTGACGAGCGCACCTACGGCAACGTGGTGGTGATCCGGGCGGTCACGAGCGACGACGCGATGACCGCCGACTGGGCCCGGCTGCCCTACGACCTGCTCGAGCAGATCTCCTCGCGGATGATCAACGAGATCCGGGAGGTGAACCGGGTGGTGCTCGACATCACCTCGAAGCCTCCCGGCACCATCGAGTGGGAATAGCCCTGGCGGGTCCTCGACCCGCCTGGCTGTGTCCTCGGTCGCTCGCGTGCTTGCGCACGCCACGCTCCCTGCGTCCTTGCCAGGCGCGCCGAATGACCTCGCCAGGACGACCGCGTGGCAAGGCCCTCGCTCGTGCGGTGGTGGCTACCTTGATTCGCCCACTATGAGCGTTGCTCGGCCTGGTGCTCGCCCTCGACGGGGCCGGCGCCTCCCGACGGCGCTTCCGAGCGCCCGGCTGGCGGCGCGGTTCGGCCCTCCAGGCGCGCGCGAGCTGGCCGAGGCGCCTCTGCTCGGCCGGTTCTCCGACCTCGGGGATTTCCGCCGGACGCTGATCTTGAGCTTTCGCCGGGACGGCACGCCGGTGCCGACCCCGGTGTGGGCGGCGCTCGACGGCGATCGTGCCTACGTGCGCACGGAGCGAGCTTCGGGCAAGGTCAAGCGGCTCGCGAACGATCCGCATGTGCTGCTCGCGCCCTGCACGGTTCGCGGTCGCCCGCTCGCCCCGCCCCTGGCCGCGCGGGGAGGGGTCCTGCGTCTCGAGGAGGAGGCGGAGGCCGAACGAGTCCTGGCCCGGAGCTACGGGGCCGGCCGCGAGCTCTTCGAGCGGTCGATGGACGCTCTGCGTGTGGACATGTGCTACCTCGAGCTCGTGCCCGAGCGCAGCTCCGGCGGCTGACTCGCTCGCAGGGAAGCCGTTATGATGGCCGGGGCGCCGCGCGGAATCGTGCGGCCTTTTCTCGTGATGAAGACCTACGTCGCCAATCCTGCCGATCGTGAGCGCTCATGGCTCATCGTCGACGCCAACGGTCGCACGCTCGGTCGGCTGGCCACCCAGATCGCCGATGCGCTGCGCGGCAAGCGCAAGCCCGTCTACACGCCGCACGTCGACACGGGCGACTTCGTCATCGTCGTCAACGCCGAGAAGATCAGCGTCACCGGCGCCAAGCGCAGCGAGAAGCGCTACTACCGCCACTCGGGCTACCCGGGAGGCCTCAAGTCGCGCACCCTGCAAGAGATGCTCGACCGACGCCCCGAAGAGGTCATCCGCCTCGCGGTCAAGGGCATGCTTCCCCGCAACCGGCTGGCGCGCAAGCAGCTCACCAAGCTCAAGGTCTACGCCGGCCCCGAGCATCCCCACGCCGCCCAGCAGCCGCAACTCATGGAGATAAGACCCTCGTGACCGAGCAGCCCGAGCAGCCCGAGGAGGAGCGGCCCGCGCCCGACGGCGAGCCCCTCCCGCCCGAGGAGCAGCTCGCCCCCGAGCGCGAGGCGCCCCTCGAGGCCGAGGTGACCGGCGACGCGGCCGAGGCCTCCAAGGTCGACGTGGGCGAGGACGAGCGTTCCGCGCCGCCTGCGCGCGCCCAGGATCCGGTCGGCGAGCCCTCCGCGCCCGAGACCCAGCCGCTCGGTCCTACGGAGCCCGTCGCCGACGAGTCGCGCACCCAGCCCGCGGAGAGCGAGCTCGAGGAGCTCACCCCTCGCGTGCGCCCTGAGATTCCCGGAGCGGACCTCGAGCCCGACATCGTGCTCGAAAGCGACCCGGCGCGCGATCCCGCCGCGGCCTACGCCGAGGACGAGGAGGAGCCCGTCGACCCGGCCGCGACTGAGGAGCAAGAGCGCGATGCCCAGCCCATCGCCGGGGCCACCATCGATCTCGCCCAGGACGCTCGCTACCGCGCCACCGGCAAGCGCAAGACCGCGGTGGCGCGGGTGATCCTGCGCCCGGGCGCCGGCGAGTACACGATCAACGGCAAGCCCCTGAACGACTTCTTCCCGCGTCCCACGCTCCAGCGGGTCATCCGCCAGCCGCTCGAGACCGTCGGCTACGAGGACCGCATGGATGTGGTGGCCTCGCTCCACGGCGGGGGAGTCGCCGCCCAGGCCGGGGCGCTGCGCCACGGCGTGGCTCGGGCACTCCTCGAGGCCGACCCCAACCTGCGCGGCGAGCTCAAGCGGCGCGGCTTTCTCACGCGCGATCCGCGCAAGAAGGAGCGCAAGAAGGCCGGCCTGAAGAAGGCCCGCAAGCGCCCGCAGTTCTCCAAGCGCTGAGCGCCGCGGTGGGCCTCGGCGCACACGCGGCCGCGGGCCGTGGGTCGCTGTGAGCGGCCCTTCACAGCGCCGGCTCTTCGGCACGGACGGGGTCCGCGGTGCCGCCGGAGAGTTCCTCTCCGCCGAGCTGGCGCTGGCGCTGGCGCGCGCGGCGGTCTCCACCGCACCCGCGGCGCGCCCTCGGGTCCTCGTCATCCGCGACACGCGGGAGTCCGGCGAGATGCTCGAGAGCGCGGTCGCCGCGGGCGTGGCGGCCGCCGGGGGCGACGCGCTGCTCGGCGGCGTCCTGCCCACTCCCGCCGCGCCGCTCCTCATCCGCCGCTACGGGTTCGACCTCGGCGTCGTGCTCTCGGCCTCCCACAATCCTTACGCCGACAACGGCGTGAAGTTCTTCGGACCCGACGGCGACAAGCTCCGCGACGAGGCCGAGCTCGAGATCGAACGCCGGCTCGAGGCGCCGCCGACTGCCCGGCCCCCGGCTCGGATCGGGCGCGTTAGCCGGCTCCACGGAACCCTGGAGGACTACGAGCGCGAGCTCGAGGTGCGCTTCCGCGGACTCGATCTCGCCGGCCGGCGAATCGCCCTGGACTGCGCGCATGGCGCGACGCACCGCGCGGCGCCCGAGATCTTCCGTCGCCTGGGGGCCGAGGTGAGCGTGCTCGCCGCCGCACCCGACGGGCGCAACATCAACGCGGGCTGCGGCTCGACCCACATCGAAGCACTGGCCCAGGCCGTGCGCCGGGGTGGGCACGACCTCGGCTTCGCCTTCGATGGCGACGGCGATCGCGTGCTCGCGGCCGACCGCACGGGCGCGACGGTCGACGGAGACGAGCTGATCGCGCTCGCCGCGCTGCACCTGCGCGACGCGGGCCGCCTGCCGGGCGACGGCGTCGCGGTGACGGTGATGACCAACTACGGCTTTCACACCGCGATGGAGCGGGCCGGGATCGCCGTGGCCACTACCGCCGTCGGCGATCGCTATGTGCTCGAGGAGCTCCGTGCGCGCGGCTGGTCGCTCGGCGGCGAGCAGTCCGGGCACATCATCGAGCTCGGGTTCGCGCCCTCGGGCGACGGCATCGCCAGCGCTCTGCTCGTCCTTGAGGCGCTCGACGGGGCGGATCTCGCGGAGCGCGACGCGATGGCGAAGCTTCCCCAGCGGCTCGTGAACGTCCGGGTCAGCGCCCGGGGCGCCCTGGCGCAGGCCGGCGAGGTGCTCGAGGCGATCGAGCGCGAGGACGAGTCGCTCGCGGGCCGTGGCCGCGTGCTCGTGCGCGAGAGCGGCACCGAGCCGCTCGTGCGGGTGATGGTCGAGGCCCCCGAGCGCGAGGAGGCCGACGCCGCCTGTGCACGCGTGGTCGCGGCGGTCGAGGCGCGCCTTGGCACCCCGCCCAATCGTGGGTAGGCTGTTCCTACAGTGCGCTTCCTCGACCGGCTGAGGACATACGCTCGCATGCTGCCCCGGCTCTGCCGTGGGCAGGGCGAGCGGGGTGAGCGAGCTTCAGCTGGCCGAGCTTCCGCGTTACGCGCAGAGCGAGGCGTTCGATGCGGTGGAGAGGCTCGTGCTCGATCTCGCGGTGGCGATGACGCTGAACCCCGCGGAGGTGGGCGACGAGCTCCGCACCGCGCTGCGCCGGCACCTGAGCCCGGCGGGGCTCACCGAGCTCATCGCGGCGATCGCGTGGGAGAACCACCGGGCGCGGCTCAACCGCGCCCTCGGCGTGCGCGCCGCGGGCTTCTCCGACGGCGCCGTGTGCGCCCTGCCGGAGCGTCACCCGGCGCTAACATGACGCCTCGCCTTCCCGAGCCCTCGCGGCGTCCGGGCCTGGCCTGATCCTCGTCCCTAGTCCGGAGGTCTGTCGTGTGCGGCATCGTCGGCTATGTGGGCCGCCGGCCGGTGCGCGAGCTGCTGCTCGCCGGCCTAGAGAAGCTCGAATATCGCGGCTATGACTCGGCCGGCATCTCGCTCCTGAACGCGCAGGAGGGAGCCGGACGGCTGGACTCCGTGCGCGCGGTGGGCAACCTGGGAGCGCTGCGCGAGCGCGTCGGCACGGAGAGCGGGGGCGGCGTCGCCCTCGCCGAGCCCACCACCGGCATCGGCCACACGCGCTGGGCGACGCACGGAAGGGTGACCGAGGAGAACGCCCATCCTCACGCCGACACCGCGGATCGCGTCCACATCGTGCTCAACGGGATCGTCGAGAACTACGTCGGCCTGCGCGAGCGCCTGCGGGCCGACCGATGCCGCTTCACCTCGGAGACCGACGCCGAGGTCGTCGCCCACCTCATCGCCCTGCACCTCGAGGACGACCTCGTCGGCGCCGTGCGCGCCGCGTTCTCAGAGCTCGAGGGCCACTACTCGTTCGTGGCCATGTCCGCCGGTGAGCCTGACCTCCTCGTCGGCGCCCGGCGCGAGTGCCCGCTCGTCGTCGGTTGCGGGGAGGGAGAGCAGTTCGTGGCCTCGGCGATTCCCGCCTTCCTCGCCGAGACGCGCCGAGTCCAGTACGTCGAGAACGACGAGATCGTCGTCCTGCGTCCCGAAGGCGTCGAGCTGATCAGCGCCGCCGGAGAGCCCGTCGCGCGCGAGCCGGTCGAGATCGACTGGGACGCGGAGACCGCCGAGAAGGGCGGCTATGAGACCTTCATGCTCAAGGAGATCCACGAGCAGGCCGAGGCGGTGGCCGAGACCATCGTCGACCGCACGGTTCGCGCCGACGGGGTCGATCTTGGCGATCTGGGCAGCATCGACGACTCCGTGCTGCGCGAGGTGCGCCGCGTGGTCATCGTCGCCTGCGGCACCTCCTACCACGCCGGGCTGATCGGCCGCTACGCGATCGAGCAGTGGGCGCGCGTCCCGGTGGAGATGGACGTCGCCTCGGAGTACCGCTACCGCGACCCGGTGATCGGCCCCGGTGACCTCGTGGTGGGGATCACGCAGTCGGGCGAGACGGCCGACACGCTTGCCGCGATGCGGATCGCGCGCCAGCGCGGCGCCATGGTCCTCGCGGTGACGAACGTGATGGGCTCGCAGGCCACCCGCGACGCGCACGGCGTCCTCTACACCCGGGCGGGGCTCGAGGTCAGCGTCGCGGCCACGAAGACCTTCGTCGCCCAGGTGGCCGCAATGTACCTGCTCGGGTTGCGACTCGCCGAGCTCCGCGGTGCGCTCGACAGCGCTCGCCGCACCGAGCTCGTGGCCGACCTCAAGCGGCTTCCGCACTCCATCGACGAGGTCATCGCCGGGTGCGAGGAGGAGGTCGAGGTGATCGCGCGCGAGCACCACGAGTCGAAGTTCTTCCTCTACCTCGGCCGCCACGTCGGGCTGCCGGTCGCGCTCGAGGGCGCGCTCAAGCTCAAGGAGATCTCCTACATCGCGACCGACGCCTACGCGGCCGGAGAGATGAAGCACGGGCCGATCGCGCTGCTCGACGAGTCGACCCCGGTGGTCTGCGTGGCCACGGACTCGCCCGTGCTCGAGAAGGTGATCTCCAACGTGCAGGAGGTCCGCGCGCGCGGGGCGCACGTGATCGCGGTGGCCACCGCCGGCGACGAGCGTGTTCCTCCGCACGCCGAGCGCACGCTCTTCGTGCCGCGCACGAACTGGATGCTCCAGCCGCTCGTCGCCGTGGTCCCGCTTCAGCTCCTGGCCTACCACATCGCTCGGGCCAACGGGCTGAACGTCGATCAGCCGCGCAACCTCGCCAAGACGGTCACGGTGGAGTAGTTGGAGGCCGGCGGCGTCGGCATCGACGTGCTCGAGATCGAGCGCCTCGAGCGAGCGCTCTCACGTCGCCCCCGGCTGGCCGAGCGGCTGTTCACGCCGGGGGAGCGCACGTTTGCGGCGGCGCGGGGGCGGCCCGCTCAGCACCTCGCGGCGCGCTTCTGCGCCAAGGAGGCGGTGGCCAAGGCGCTCGCCCTCAGGGCCTGGAGCCCGCGTGACGTCGAGGTGCTCGGCGGCGGAGACGAGCCGCCGCGGGTGCGCCTGGGCGGCGCGGCGGCGGTCCGCGCCCGCGCCTTGGGCGTGGAGGTGCTCGTCTCGCTCACCCACTCCCGTCGCGACGCGGCGGCGGTGGCGCTGACGCGGAGCGTGGCGGCGTGAGCCCCCTCCCCGACTGGCTCGAGCCGCTCAGCGACGCCTCCGAGCAGGGGAGGATCGATCGGTGGGCGATCGAGCAGGTCGGCGTTCCCTCGCTCGAGCTGATGGACCGCGCCGGGGAGGGCGTCGCGGCGCTCGTCCAGGAGCGCTCGCCGCGCGGGCGGGTCGTCGTGCTGTGCGGCAAGGGCAACAACGGCGGCGACGGACTAGTGGCCGCCCGGGTGCTGCGCGAGGCCGGCCGGGAGGTCGACGTGCTCGTGCTCGGCTCGGTCGACGAGCTGCAGGGCGACCCCCGGACGAATCTTGACCGGCTGCCGGGCGCTCCGCCCGAGGCCTTCCGCGCCGGCGCGCTCGAGGGCGCCGCCGCGGTCGTCGACGCGATGCTGGGAACGGGCTTCTCGGGGGAGCCGCGCGAGCCGGTGGCAAGCGCAATCGAGGCGGTGAACGCGCTGCGCAAGCGCGAGGACGTCGCGGTCGTCGCCGCCGACATGCCGAGCGGTGTGGACGGCTCCTCGGGGGAGGTGACCGGCGACGCGATCCGCGCCGACGCCACGGCGACCTTCCACCGCGCCAAGCCGGGACTGTGGATCGCGCCGGGCAAGGCGCACGCCGGGACGGTGCGCGTGGTCGACATCGGGATCCCCGACGGGGCTCCCACGGAGCCGCGCGCGGGCCTGATCGACGCAGCGGTGATCGAGCGGGTGCCGCGCCGCGGGGCGGCCTCCACCAAGTTCGCAGCCGGAGCGCTGCTGGTGTGCGGTGGCGCGACGGGGATGACGGGCGCGCCGTGCCTCGCCGCCGAGTCGGCCGCTCGGGCGGGCGCGGGCTACGTGACCGTCGCCGTGCCGGCGTCGCTCAACTCGATCTTCGAGGTCCGCCTGCTCGAGGTCATGACCGCGCCGCTGCCCGACGCCGACGGCGCCCTCCTGCCCGACGGGGTCGACGAGGTCCTCGAGCGCGCCGAGAAGGTGCAGGCGCTCATCCTCGGGCCGGGGCTCGGGAAGACCGAGGGCGCGTTCGCCTTCGCGCGGGAGCTCGCCGCGCGGGCGCCGGTGACGATCCTGCTCGACGCCGACGGGCTGAACGCCCACGCGGGGCATATCGAGGCCTTCGCCGAGCGCGAGCTACCCACGGTGCTCACCCCGCACGCGGGCGAGCTCGGTCGGCTCCTCGACCTGGACAGCGCGGAGGTCGAGCGCAGCCGCCTCGCGTGCGCGCGCGACGCGGCGGCTCGCTCGGGCGCCGTGGTGGTGCTCAAGGGCGACGACACGCTTGTCGCCGAGCCGGAGGGCCGAGTGGCGGTGAGCCGCGGCGGCTCCTCCGCCCTGGCCACGGCCGGGACGGGCGACGTCCTCTCCGGCGTGATCGGCGCTTTTCTCGCCAAGCAGCTCGACCCGTTCACCGCGGCGAGCGCCGGGGTGCTCGTCCACGCCCGGGCCGGCAGGCTCGCGACCGGAACCCACGGCCCCGACGGGGTGATCGCGAGCGACGTCACGGCGGCGCTGCCGCGGGCACTCGTGAGCTGAGACCCAAACGCATCTGACCAGGAAAGTCCCCGATACGCACCGACGGATGGCGGCTGCCGCGGGAGAGAACTCGTCTCACGGTGGCCGCGAGGGCCTCGGTCCCGTGCCGACGTAGGACGCGAGGTGCTCGCCGGTGAGGGTGGAGCGGGCGGCGACGAGGTCGGCGGGTGTGCCCTCGAAGACGATCCGGCCGCCGTCGTGGCCGGCGCCGGGGCCGAGGTCGATGATCCAGTCGGCGTGCGCCATGACCGCCTGGTGGTGCGCGATGACGATGACCGACTTGCCGGAGTCGACGAGCCGGTCGAGGAGGCCGAGCAGCTGCTCGACGTCGGCGAGGTGCAGGCCGGTCGTCGGCTCGTCGAGGACGTAGACGCTGCCCTTCTCAGCCATCTGGGTGGCCAGCTTGAGCCGCTGCCGCTCGCCGCCGGACAGCGTCGTGAGCGGCTGGCCGAGGCTGAGGTAGCCGAGCCCCACGTCGGCGAGCCGGTCGAGGATCTTGTGCGCGGCCGGGAGCTTGGCCTCACCGTCGCCGAAGAACACCTCGGCCTCGGCCACCGACATCGTCAGCACCTCGCTGATGTCCTTGCCGCCGAGCTCGTACTCCAGCACCTCGGCCTGGAACCGCCTCCCTTCGCAGACCTCGCAGGTGGTGGCGACGCCGGCCATCATCGCCAGGTCGGTGTAGATGACGCCGGCGCCGTTGCAGTTAGGGCAGGCGCCCTCGGAGTTGGCGCTGAACAGCGCCGGCTTCACACCGTTGGCCTTCGCGAACGCCTTGCGGATCGGGTCGAGCAGTCCGGTGTACGTCGCCGGGTTGCTCCGTCGCGAGCCGCGGATCGCGGCCTGGTCAACCGACACCACCCCGTCCCGCCCGGACACCGAGCCGCGGATCAGCGAGCTCTTGCCCGAGCCGGCCACCCCGGTGACGACGACGAGCACGCCGAGCGGGATGTCGACGTCGACGTCCCGCAGGTTGTGGGTGTCGGCGCCGCGGACCTCGAGCCCGCCGTCCGGCGTCCGTACCTCGTCCTTGAAGGCGCCCCGGTCGTCGAGGTGGCGGCCGGTGATGGTGTCACTTCCCCGTAGTCCCTCGACCGTTCCCTCGAAGACCACCTCGCCGCCCGCGCTGCCGGCCTTCGGGCCGAGGTCAACGACGTGGTCGCCGATCGCGATCGTCTCCGGTTTGTGCTCCACGACGAGCACCGTGTTGCCCTTGTCCCGCAGCCGCAGCAGAAGGTCGTTCATCCGCGCGATGTCGTGCGGGTGCAGCCCGATCGTCGGCTCGTCGAAGACGTAGGTCACGTCGGTCAGGGACGACCCGAGGTGGCGGATCATCTTGACGCGCTGCGCCTCACCGCCGGACATCGTGCCCGACGGCCGGTCGAGCGAGAGGTAGCCCAGCCCGATCTCCACGAACGAGTCGAGGGTGTGCCGGAGCGCGGCGAGCAGCGGCGCCACCGACGGCTCGTCGACGCCGCGGCCCCACGCGGCGAGGTCGCTGATCTGCATCGCGCACGCATCGGCGATGCTGATGCCCTTGATCTTTGAGGACCGGGCCGCCTCGCTGAGCCGGGTGCCACCGCACTCGGGGCACGCGGTGAAGGTGACCGCCCGCTCCACGAACGCCCGCACGTGCGGCTGCAGCGAGTCGACGTCCTTGGACAGCATCGACTTCTGGATCCGCGGGACCAGGCCCTCGTAGGTCAGGTTGACGCCGTCGACCTTGATCTTGGTCGGCTCCTTGTGGAGCAGGTCCTGGAGCTCTTTCTTGGTGAACTTCTCGATCGGCTTGTCCGGGTCGAAGAAGCCACAGCCGCTGAAGATGCGGCCAAACCAGCCATCGACGCTGTAGCCGGGGATCGTGAGCGCACCCTCGCCCAGCGACAAGCTCTCGTCGTACAGCTGGGTCAGGTCGATGTCGTTGACCGAGCCCCGGCCCTCGCATCGAGGGCACATGCCGCCGGTGATGCTGAAGCTGCGACGCTCCTTCACTGTCCTCCCGCCGCGCTCGAGCGTGACCGCGCCCGCTCCGCTGATCGAGGCTACGTTGAAGGAGAACGCCTGGGGCGAGCCGATGTGCGGCTGCCCGAGTCGGCTTAGAACCTGTTTCACAACGCGCGGAGGTAGCGCTGGCAGATGATCGCGCAGCCGAGGGCCATGAAAGCTTGGTGGAGTTCGGGGCGGCGTTCCCAGCGCAGCCTGAGGCGGCGGAAGAAGTGC
>JAABVA010000129.1_pt1 | contig 94700 bp, 78 predicted proteins | sample 5560331 | NCBI WGS metagenome assembly JAABVA01 (sample SAMN12812661, study PRJNA571458) | rock metagenome | isolation source: Antarctica rocks | place: Antarctica: Victoria Land, Mt New Zealand sud | collected 2016-01-07
ACTTCGCACCATCGGCCTCAGTGCTGCAAATGGTCGATTCGATTCTACTGGACAAGAAGATGATTGTGCCGTGTGCTGCCTATCTCAATGGTGAATATGGCATCAAAAATCTGTTCGTTGGTGTGCCTGTCAAACTCGGTGCAAGGGGTATCGAGCAGATTGTCGAGATAGAACTGAACGAGCAGGAGCGTGCGCTACTACAAAAGTCCGCCGACTCCGTGAAAGAACTCGTTGCCGTAATGGGAATTTAGAAGAGACAGAATAAAATGCGTAGAGGCACAAAGTGCCTCTACGCATTTTATTCTGTCTCTTCTATGCGATTCTTGCCGAGACCCGCGATAACTACGATGTATTCCCCCTTGGTTTTTGCCTGTTTGACTGAGGCGAGCAACTCGGAGAGTGTGCCGCGCTCGATTTTCTCGAACATCTTAGTGAGGTCGTTGGCGATGGCGACTTGACGGTTGCCGTAGACCGCGAGTGCATCGTTGAGGAAATCTTCGAGGCGGTAGGGGCTTTCGTAGAAGATGAGCGTGTGGGGTGCCTCTCTGTCGATCTCCATGAACTTGCGTCTACCGACGGATTTGCGTGGTGGGAAGCCTCGAAATGTAAAGCTGTGTACGGGTAGCCCTGATAGAACGAGTGCCATGATCAGCGCAGTTGGGCCTGGAATCATGGTAACGTCTATATTTGCGGCAATGGCGCGACGCACAAGCGTAAAGCCGGGGTCGGCGATGCCGGGTGTACCTGCATCAGTAACAACGGCGACGGATTGTCCCTGGCGCAACAGTTCTTCGAGACGGCCACCGGCTCGCTGCTCGTTGTGTTCATGAAAGGCGATCTGTGGTTTGTGGATGTCGAAATGTTTGAGCAGCAGACCCGTTTTGCGCGTGTCTTCGCTCGCGACAACATCGACCTGACGTAGCGTTTCGAGGGCACGCAGACTGATATCTTGTAAATTGCCGATGGGTGTGGCGACCAGATAGAGCATAAATGATTATTCCTTGATGAATATATCTAACGGACGCCCACAAGGGGCTACCCTACTATACTTCACAGCGTGCAAAGCATGCAAGAGCGTCATATAGTAGGGTAGCCCCTTGTGGGCGTCCGCTGACTTGTCGTCGCCCGTTCATTTAACAACATCGCTCGATTTTTTACGTATCGTTGGTAGCTTACCGAGAACATCCTGCCGCTTGACTTTCATCGTGTGGGTGCGCGGAAAGTCGTCGTCGGGCCAGACCGTGAAGCCACGCACCTGTTGGTGTGATGCAAGCTGTTTGTTGACCTGCTGTACAATCGCTTTGGCCTTACTCGCGTCGTCAAGAAGCAAAATAGCATGTACCTGCGGGTCCTGACCCTCTTCTGCCAGTCCAATCACAACGGCATCGCGCACGCCAGGAATCGACGTGAATACGTTTTCGATGTCTTCAGGATAGACGTTCATGCCATTTGCGAGTACGATCAAGTTCTTTTTTCTACCTTTTATATACAGATCGTGCTTTTCATCGAGAGAACCAAGATCACCTGTATGATACCAACCGTCTTGAAATGCAAATGCTGTCGCTTCAGAATTTTTCCAGTAGCCAAGTGCCACGTTTGGGCCATGCACGAGAATCTCTTTATCGTCGGCAATACGTACTTCGATGCCAGGGAGTGGCTTGCCTACTGAGACGAGATTATGCTCACGCGGTGGTGTCGCTGAAATAACGGGAGAACACTCTGTCGCACCATAGCCTTGAATGACACGAAACCCCATGTTCTCGAAGCGTACACCCAGTGTTGGCGAGAGATAGGCACCACCGCTCACAAAGAAGCGAAACTTTCCACCAAAGCGTTTATGTACAGAGCTAAAGAGATAGTGACGAAGGCCAAAGGGGAGATAAGCTGCCATGTGATGCAGCAATTCCCACGCTCTTTCTCGTTTTTGACGGCGCACTTCGCGTTCGATGCCACTCAGAAAGAGTTGTAATGCCTGTGGTACCAGGACCATACAACTCACGTTCTGGCTCCCCAGCAATCTGAGTAATGTATCAGGGGAAAGAGTACGGGCGTATAGCACACTCGCTCCTTTTGCTAGAATCGCGATGTCTATGGTTAGCTCGAACATATGTGAGAGTGGAAGAATAGAAAGGGCGCGGTCATTCGCCGTAATGTCGATAACATCAAGTGCCGCAAGAGCGTTACTGACAATATTTTTATGGGAAAGCATCACACCCTTTGGTTGACCTGTGGTTCCAGAGGTAAATACAAGCTCAGCGAGGTCTTCATTTTTTATAGAAGGAAGTTGTGTGCTATCGAAATCCTCCTGTGGCAATGCATCAATATCAATGAGTGGAATGGGCGGCTTCTGCAAACTATTATATTGTTTTTGTGTCGTAATAAGAAAAAGGGCTTCCGTAGTTTCAGCGATACGCAATAGAAAATCTTCCTTGCTACTCACATCGAGTGGCACCACGACCATGCCAACGAGCAGTGTTCCTAAGTATGCAATGAGCCAGTCAACGCGACTGGGACTCCAAAGAAGCAGACGACTCCCAGGTAGCATCGTTTGCTTCTGTAAATAGCCCGCAAAGCCGTCAACACGCTTTTGCACATCTGCATAGGTGAAGGACGCGATTTCGCCAGTTTCAAGTGGCTCAAGTAGTGCTGACCGTGTAGCAAATTGCTCTACGGTGCGTGCAAATAATTGTGGAATGGTGGTCATGTCTAGCCTCTTTTCCTCATCGACTGCTAGAAACGGCGTTCGTAATACAACATTGTTGTTTTTACACCTGTGGAAAATGAGCGCCGGAAACTAGAAGAACAGTGCTATACTGTGAGTCAATTATAATGCACCGAGGTTCTCTTTGCCTAGTGTTTAGCTATTTCATATTAAAAGAGCTAAAAGAGGAGGGAGAGGAGAGGGAACCAAGGTGCCCTTGCTCGACATCAACACGCTTTTTTCGTCGTTAAGGCTGCTTTCTTGTGTAAACATTGTACACACAAAATGTATTATTGTCGAGACAACGTACAATTTATGTTGACAATATGTACACTATAAAAGGGTATTACTACTATATTTTGTGGTTCTAAATTTTCTTGTGGATTGAAAAAGCTGATAACTTTCTAATGTACCTTACCTTAGAAAAGTAGACTGGTTACACAGTCGCAGTACAAATATCATTCATCCATTACTATAATACGACTATTGACAAGAATATGATTTGATGCTATAATCCTCTATAGGATGTCTTACACACCCCCTCACTTTCTTTTATATACATGTGTCATGTGAGAATGGACGCCCAATTTATGAATAAGCATTTTTGTAGATACATATATGTTCTTTGAGAAAGTAGAACGTGATTTCATCTGTATGGCTATCCGCTGGGTGACATAAAAACTCACTAAATGATTGATAAGCCATTTACACTATCAAAAATTGAACAAAAATCGAAAGGAAATCCGTCCATGCCATCCCCTGAAACAATGAATGTTGGGAAGGCGGTAGCTGCAAGAGTTGGCACGAATATTCGAGAGGTTCGCACAAAACTAGGAATGACTCAGGCTCAACTTGCCGCTCCAGAATTCTCCATCTCCTACATCTCTGCCATTGAGAGAGGGAAGATTCGACCTTCCCTGAAGGCCCTTTCCATCCTTGCACGTCGCCTCGATGTTCCTTTGACCTTTTTGCTCGAAGGCTCTCCAGCAGGTGCAGCAGAGGCTAGAGCCGTCGGTTACTCCCCCGCAGATGCAGGTCCAGACCAGCGCATTGATGTTGACTTGCTGCAAGCCGATGTACTGGTACAGCAAGGTGCATTCGAGCAGGCAGAAGAGCTGCTTTTGCCGATTCAACCGGAGCGTATCACAACAGACCAGGTCTATCGCCTATATCTTCTGTGTGGTGAGGTACATTTAGGTGCTGGCGAGTACCAGGAAGCCGTCGTGGACCTCCGCTCTGCTCTTTCGCAAGGCGAGAGTCTCAACGATAGCGAGTATACAGAGCGAGCCAGAAATATACTGGGAAAAGCATATTTTGCTCTCTACAACTATACATTGGCCCTTGAAAATCACCTACGTTGTCATGCTGCTATCGAACAAGGTCTGGTGACAGACCCGGTGTTCTCGCTTGAGGTTTACAGTAACCTCGCAAATGACTACTTCAGACTCGGTGATCTGGAAAAAGCTGTCACTCACTTCCATCGTGCTATTGATATGCTCGACGCCATGAATCATGATAGCAAGAGTTTCGCACAGAAGTATATGCAGATTAGCCAGCAGTACAAGTCGATTGGCAAGTTAGTGCTGGCTCGCGACTATGCGATGCGAAGTCTAGCAGTGTATGAAATGCGCGACGAGCAACGTCTCGCTGGTATGACGCATCAGAGACTTGGCAAGACACTGGAGAAATTGGATAACCTTGACGAAGCTGAGCGCGAGTATCATTCCGCAATTGCTATTGAGCGTGAACTGAATGATGAGGTGTCAGCCTCTATCTGTTACACTGGTCTCGCCGAGTTATTGCTCAAACGCGACAAGGTGGATGAGGCGGAGCGCGAGGCGCAAGAGGCTTTGAAGCTTGCCAAATCTGGCACTGATGCCCAAACACAGGGGCAAGCACTCATCGCGCTGGCACAAATTTGCCATAAAAAAGGTGACTTCGCGGCAGAAGATGAGTACTTCACGCAGGCATTAGCACTCCTGGAAGCGGCGCATGCAGACGATATTGCTGCTGGTGCCTACTTCCGCTATGCGAATATGCTTGAAGAGCGCGGCGAGGTACAGCAAAGTCTAACCGCCATTAAGAAGGCATTCGATCACCAGCGCAAAGGTCAGCGCGGCGACATGGAATAGGCTAACATAATCCCCAATTCAAGAGAATGCACAGCGGCTAGCCGCTGTGCATTCTCTTGAATTGGAGATTATGTTGTGCTGATTGTGTCAAATCGTTTTTTCATGTACAATAGCAGCAAAAGAAATGCACTGTTTTGGAGGACTTTCTGATGCCATTCACGGCGAATGATCTACGCTATCGTGCTGAGCAAAACTATCCCTTACTCTATGCCTACTTACATCGTCATGCACAGCGTTATTTGGGAGGACTCAAGTACGATGCGTTCGAGGTCGATGTCGTTGTGGGTCATGTGGTGGAGCAGCTTGTACGCCTCGGTCTCCTCGGTGCCGCGAATACCACTCCCCCAGCCGCACTCGATAGCTTGAGTGATGCTCAATTCTACGCTTTCTTGAACCGAAGTGTGAAAAATAAGGCGATTGATCGCTTACGGAAACGTCGTCTATCCGTGAACACGACTGCAGAATTAGAGGGAGGCGATGCAGACGAGAATCCTCTTGATGATGCGACCGTCTCGATCTGGGGAACCGCTCCCTTCTCCACACCAGAAGAGATTACGCTTTTTCTTGCCTCACAAAACGCCCTTCGCAATCTCCTGAAGCATTGTATTATGGTGCTGGGCAGTGCGCCCAATCAGTTACAGGCAGTCATGCAAGAGTTACGTGAACTGGGTGCCGATGATCTGCTCCAGACAATAACTGCGGCTCTGCCCGAAAACACGCCTGAGCCAACCGAAAATGCCCATATGAGCCAGCATAAGGACCATGCCCATAAAAAACTCCGTCATTGTTTACAGGAACAAAGCACCAATTTGACAGTGACCGTCGCTTTACGTTTGACTGAGTATGGAACACGCGCCGCGACTACCAATGACTATGCTATAGCTGTTTTGACCCTCGCGCAATACGATCTTACCGAGCGGAATGTGCGTCTGGGTCTGAAACAGTTGGTAGAAGAAGGGGTACTCAACTGGCAGGGGGAAGATGTTGTTCATCTTACAACGGTCCAGATGAAGCGTTTGACACGCTTCTACAAGGAAGAGTAGGCGCAAGCTATCGTTCCCGGAAGAGGATGCAAATAGAGCAAGGCTGGACGCCTTGACAATAGGCTCCGTAAGTTCAAGGAGATAAGAAATGGACAACACATTTCATAATGATACAACTACTGGTTCACGTGGCGACGATATTCAAAAATTAGCTCGCTGGCTTCAAGATATTGTACGTACTATGCCCGCATCGACACAGGATGATATGCCTAACAATATCTCTTCCTCATCTACCACTACACAAAGAAGTCCTATTACTGGTGAACGTGATATACAATTAGAGCTGGTATTACAAAATAGTAGCTATCATAAACGTTTTTACCAGCAACTCCCAGACTTTGTACTGGCCTTGTTGAAAAATGATCCGCAGGCTGCGACGTACTACGCACCACTCCTCTATCATTTAGCGGGTTGTACAATCTGCCATCAAAGCTATCTGGAAATCTATGATGCCATGCGTGCAGCCCTCTATCCTCATGAGCCTCGTCCTATTCTTGGGCAAGGGACGCGCACACTTGATGCGACGCCACAACGTATGTTGGCGCATCTGTGTCAGGCATGGATAACGCAGGCCGAAGCGATACTGCTTCAAGCACGGCACGATGGAACAAATGATGACGTTGCCGCACGCACGTTGTTGCAGGCCGCCATTCAGATGAGTTCACGCATCAAACAAGATACAGTACGCCAGCAAGCTCGGCACGACCTTGTGCGCGTTGCCACGCTGTTCGATGCCCCTGGCGCATCTCAGACAGGTGCTGTTTCAGCGGAGCATACATTCATGCCTGTTTTGGCAGGTCATCGAAGTGTGACGCGGCGCGGCGACAAAACAAGCGCGAAGGCAAAAGAGCTAGCACCGGACCAACTAGCCATCGTTCTGCAATCGCGTTCGCTGGAAGGAACTGTTTTGCAGCGTGGACAGATGTTGGAGTTGCACCTGCAAGACCTCGATGAGTCGCTACATGGTCATTTCATCGCGACTTCAATCGCGCTTGGCTCATTGATCGAACCAATACGCTGGCGCGGCGGCAATCCGCGTGCGATTCGTAGTACTGTTCCCGTTGACACAAATGGTACCTTGACTATGCCGCTTGGCGAGACCGAACTACAATTGGCCGTGCCAGAGGAGCGCAACCTGCTAGAGACAACTTTTTCGCTGCTCGAAGTACGTGTCGCTGACTGATATCAACAACTTCGTAAAAATCATACCTACCAGCGACAGTGCCAAGTCCCTGATATGTCACCCCTGCATGGCGAGCGGTTCAGGCTGGATGGGCGTCATGCTCCAGGAGCTTTCAACCCTCTTCTTTCTCGCATGAGCAGGTGGATTGCCAGGATCACATACCAGGCAAAGGCAACGAGAATGAGAATACGATTGATCAGCCCACCATCTGTTAGCTGCGATGTCGTGGAGGTGAAGGGCGTTTTTGACGCGGTTGATACGATAAAGGAACTGTAGAGGTTCCCCAGGCCAGCCACGATGGGGAACAGGCCAGCAAGGAGTGAGTACCAGCCATGGATGTGCCATCCAGGGGTTCTCAGGAACTTCCCGCCAACGAAGAGGCTGGCGATGCCCAGCGAGAGGAAGACGACGGAAAAGGCAACAGGATGCAGCATCCCATGAACAGACGTTTGAGAACTTCCACGCGCATCAGGAAAAAACAGGCCCGCCATGATCAGTCCCACACCGGAGAGCGCGATCAAAATCGCTGTCACAGAGAGCCAGCCTGAAGTACTCCAAGAACGCATCCAAAGAAAGAAGCCGAACGCGAAAAGGATGAATAAGAGACCCGTGAGGATGAAATTAAGGCTTTGAATCCAGCCAGCCAGTTCTAATTCCAGGAAACTGACTACATCTCTCATGGCTGAGTACCCTGGCGTGAGTGCGCCGTCAATCGTGAAGACGAGGACAAAGAGGATGGGTCCAACGATCCCCGCCCACAGGCACAGGAGCAAGACGATACGCTGTGTTCCCGTGGTGGCTGCTGATGATAGGTTGACATCGTTCATACGAGAAACTCCTTTCGCAGCATCGAATGGCTGCTTGCATCAAGATGATCGGCCTCTCTACGTGCTGACCCGATCACAAATGGTACCGAGGGTAAGCCTCATTCCTCCTGCTCAAAAGAGGGTAATGACGTGTTCAAAGGCGGCAGCGTCGGGAGCCGCTCCCGTAACGTGCGGAGAAACCGCAGGTCCACCTCCATATGTTCGCGCCCATTGGCAAAGCTCAGGCGCACGAACTCCTGCATCTCTGGCGGGATCGCAACGGCTTGCGTCGCCTCGCCCTTCTTCCAGTCCTCCAGCTCGTTTTGCAGTGCGGCGAGATGGGCATCGAGCGCAGCCAGTACTGTTGCGCGGGGCAGGGCATTCAAAAAGGTGAGTGCCGCATAGAGGCCGACCGGGTAGTGCGGACTAGGCGTGCTCCATGCCTGTTCGAGGAGTCGGTGAAATTCCTCTAAACCAGAAGCGGTGATGGCATAGATCGCTTTCGTCCGGTAGCCCGTCTGCTCGGTGGACTGCAACCGGACGAACCCCTCGGCGGCGAGTTTTTTGAGGGCATGATGGATCGAGCCCGGCAAAATACCCGCCCATTGTTCAGCCCGATTGAGGCGTAAATAGTGCTGAATGGCATAGCCTGCCATTGGTTGGAAAGAGAGTAATCCGAGTACGAACACACGGGTAATCATAGCGACCCCTCACAAAACAACGACACATATACAACGTTGTATATGTAATATTGTATAGTGCGATAAGCTTGCTCGTCAAGGGTATGTGTCCTTCCGATGAAAAGTTCATACCCGAAAAGCAGTGCGATACCTTTTACCATCAGTCTTCGAGAAATGGCGAGGGTGTCTGGTAAGCCTTATGAAAGCAGTCTGGAGTCGAGGAAGAAACGAGTGCGCCAATATAGGAATGCCCACTCGTGATAGGGTTTGCTCGGTGAAAGGATCAATCTTTCACCGTCATTGACCAGCGACGTTACCTATCCACTGGCGAGTTCTCATACCTACCTACCAGCGAAATACAAAGTGTGTCCATTGTCTTTTAAGCACAATATCCTGCTGTGCTGGAATAAACGTATCCCCGCTCACATAAGCGTGTATGTGCAGTTTTTGTTCGTTGGGGCGGCCTGCTTTATCCCACGTTTCAAGTAGCGAGACGAGATGATGCGCCAACTCGCTATCGTCGCCAAAGGTTCGCACAATCAGACGTACAGGTGATGAGTGGGGTATGCCTTCTGAAAGTGCTGGAACTGAGCTTTTTACATCTTCTACTGTATATGTTAGCATACTCAAGGCTTTTTGACCGAGAATACCTATTGTATTGTATGTCGGAACGTCTCCGAGCAGGGGAAAGAGATTGGGGACGATGCCTCGTTCTATCGCTGCACGTTGCACGATAAGGCTACAAAACTGAGGTTCGTGTAGTGCTAACCAGAATGTTAAACCAGAAAATAATTCTTGTATCCTCACGTACACGAGCGTTGCTATGTCTTGTGCTGGAGTGTGCAACCACTGTTTCACAACCTCGGCGTCAATAGCATGCTGTTCACCTGGAATGAGATACACAAGCCCCTCTTCCGCAGCAAGCTGTACCTGAAGTCCTTGTTCCGCGAAGGCTCCGCGTAGTCCGACGAAACCGCATGGTTGTATGGAGACGCTTTCAAAGTGTGTTCCTACGCGCTTAAAGGCGACCGCTAGCTGTGGGCCGCGCACGCTAAGGGGCAGCAAGAGACGCCCGTCTGCCGTGAGTTGCTCATGCCATGCAGGAGTAATATCGCCCGCGTTGACCGTCAGAATGATACGATCATAAGGAGCGGCGGCGGGAAAACCTGAACCACCATCGGCACACACCACCTGCACGCGCTTGTAACCCGCCGCAGCAAGGTGCGCCCGTGCGTTCTCTACAATATCTTCGTCGATGTCAATAGTTACGACGTGTCCCGTTTCACCCACGATGTGCGCCATGAGTGCAGCGTTATAGCCAGTACCGGCACCAATCTCAAGGACACGTTGCCCTTTGTGCAGGTCGAGTTGCTCTAGCATAATCGCCATAATCGTTGGTTGCGATGAAGAGCTGACAAAGCGTCCATCGACCGTTTTCGTGATGATGGCTCTATCCTGATACACCACCTGCGGTGCTACATCTGGGAGGAACAGGTGACGTGGTATCGCGCGAAGAGCCGCCTCGACACGATGCGAGGTGATATGTCCCTTCGCCTTCACCTGGTCGATGAGTTCCCTGTGCAGCGTTTGTAGCGTTTTGTCATTCTCTTCTGCCATGCCTTTATACCGCATTGAATCTGGAATGTCTCAACTTTTGTACGATGTTCCAAAGAAACCAGATAGTGCCAGTGGTGAACAGTACCAGTATCGGCTCGATAGGAGCGCGAAAACGTGGGCTACCATATAAAGCAAGATTTTGTGCGATTGTTAGCAAAATTATACAATAAACGAAGAGTAGTTCGCGCCATTTTCGCCACAGCACAACAGCACCCAGGGCGGCAAAGGCGAAAACGAAAGGTGTGATAAGCTGCATCATTGTGAGAACTACCTGTGAGGATTTCTGATTTGAGAAACGTGTTACAGGCAGATCGGCCTCTGCTATTACTGGGGACCACATGTTAGTGAAATGTAAGGCCAGTAAACGAGGCATTGAACTGAGGTGCGTCAGTATCCAATGTTCGGCAGCATTTCTATAGACCGCATCCTGCTTTACTTCGCAGGAGGCATCACAAGAAAATAAAGGGAACGGTTTTGTAATTGCAGGACTGGAGCGTAACGGATTGATCCACGTTCCCAGATAGTCGGGATTCGTCAATATCTCGTCATTGTATGAGCCAAGTAGTACCGTACCATCACCGCCTGCTACAGAAACAAAACTATGCGAGACTTCGTAGTTGCGAATTGTCCAGGGTGCGATGATAGCAACAGTTATGATTGTACTGATGAGCATACCTTTAGCAACGAAGGACCAGGAAAACACTTTCCGCCATGCCATGAAAACAGCCCATACAAGAAATATACCAAGAACGGCAGGCCCATTTGGTCTGGTAAGTGAGAGCAGGCCGAGCAAGACGCCGCAAATGACCCATTTGTATCGCTGTGGGTTGCGCTGTAGGCGATACACGCTATAACAGAGGGCGAAAAGGAGGAAGATGTAGAGCGACTCTGTGTAGAGCCAACCATCGTATATAAAGAGGCCGGGATAGAGAGCCGCAATTCCTCCGCCCGCGAGACCGACAAAGGTATTGTTGGAGATGGCCTTTGCAAAGAAATAGACCAATACACAGGTGAACGCACCAAGCACACTTAAAAAAAGGCGAGCATAAAAGTCGCTCGGCCCAAAGGGAATGGAGATAAACGCAATGAGCATAGGCCACAGTGGAGCGCGATTCACCGTTGGAAAGAATCCATTGAGGCAGTAGCAATGTGCGTGAAGTGCCTTAAAGCCAATAGTTTGATAAAAATGTGCATCATGCGTCGGATAGTAGTGTCGCGCGACTGTAACATTGTAGAGCAATCGTATAAAGAAGGCGAACACAAATACAATGCCAGCAGGGATACATCGTGATAGATATTTCATTTACTCAAATTTCTTTGTGGTGCCAATCGGTGAGTTGTTGATAGGCATGTGCAATGCGTAAGACGGTGGCCTCCTCGAAAGGCTTGCCCGCAACTTGAATGCCAACAGGTAAACTCTCGCCTGTGAAGCCACAGGGAAATGTGATCGCAGGTAAACCCGCCAGATTGAAGGGCATGGTCAGCCGTAGTAGCGCGACGGTAGCATTCTCTGTTATACCGTCGATCTCGATATCTTGTCCAGCCTGGGTAAAAGGGATAGCCGGAATGGGTAGGGTAGGAAGCACAAGGGCATCGACACGCTGCATAATCGCACGGAGGCTACTGGAGAAGACACGACGCTCGTACAGTGTACGCAGATAGTCAACGGCTGTAATAGTCTGGCCTTGCAGCAGTCGAGTACGCACTGTTTCGCTGTAGCGGTCGAGATGTTCGGTGAGCCAGCCTTTTTGAAGGTGAGCTAACGTCGCCTCTGGCATCTGAATGGTGCGATAGAGGTCCATCGTAGGGCATGGTAAGTCCACATCTAGTAGTTCGGCTTCCTCTTCCTCCAGGACATGAAGGGCGGCACGCCACAAAGAGCGTACTTCGGGGTCAAGCGGGGCATAAAACGATTCTTGTGGCACACCGAGTTTGATACCCTGTAGCGACATCGGACCACGACCGTCTGCCCCTTCGATTAAGGTAGCGGTTGAACGGCTCGGCATGCTGGCAACGCTGTTGGGATCGCGCGGGTCATATTTCGCGATGGCGTCGAAAAGAATAGCACAATCCTCTGCGCTTCGTCCCATTGGTCCCACATGGTCGAGCGACCAACTGAGTGGAATAACACCGAAGCAACTAACACGTCCGTAGGTTGGTTTGAGTCCTGTAATCCCACAGCAAGCCGAGGGAATGCGGATAGAGCCGCCCGTATCGGTGCCGATTGCGCCCAGTGCCATACCAGCAGCCACTGCCGCTGCTGAACCACCACTTGAGCCGCCCGTAATACGTTCGTGATCCCACGGATTGCGCGTTGGCGGCGAATAGGGACCATACGCAAATTCAAAAGTGTTGGTCTTCCCAATTATAATTGCTCCGCTTTTCCGCAACTGCTCGACCACCATTGCGTCTTCCTGCGAAATATGGTTCTCCAACACTCTTGAGCCAGCGGTGGTGCGAACACCTTTCACCGCAATCAAGTCTTTGATCGCAATCGGAATGCCGTGTAGTCGACTACGATACAGTCCAGTCCGTAGTTCCGTTTCCGCTTTGTCCGCATCTTCGAGGGCTTGCTCGCGCATCACGGTAATGTACGCCTGGATAGCACTATCCTGCTCGTCGATACGTTCGAGCGTCTCCAGAACTAGTTCGGTCGGTGTAATCAGCCCCGAATGTATCTCTTCGGCAGCTTCGCGTATGGACGTATAAGGCATAATGTAGTCAACTTTCTTCTCAGGAGCCTGGTTTATACTTCCTCATACACAATCAACTGAATGAGGTCGTTCTTGCTCCGAACGACAGTTTTCACACCGTCCAAAGAGGGTGAGCGCGTGTCCTTCAATTTCAAAGTTCGTTTGTTTCCCGATAGCTGCGAGTTGCTCCTGAGGCAAGCAGAGGTCAATCTCAACAACGCGATGGCACTGGGTACAGGTGAGATGATGATGATGTGTGCCACCACACACGCGATAATGATGCGTGCCATCGGCAAACTCGATGCGGTCGAGCAGTCCCATATCGACGAGTTTCTCCACCGCACGGAAGACCGTTGCACGTCCCATCTTTGGCTCAACCTGACGTAACTCCTGCCACAGATCATCTGTCGTGAAATCTTCTCCCTTGCTGGCAAGTTCTATCAGTCGTTCCGCAATGAGCCGTCGAGGACGTGTATTTCGTTGGCTTACCTCATCAAACGCTGCATAAATTTTCTCTGCAATCATCATTTTCACATCCTTTTTCATATGTATAAGATAGTATACTCCTCTGTACATTCCTGTCTACTCATTTTGACCCCTCAACACGGGCCGCCATTTGACCATTCATCGTTTCAAGCGGCTCCTGTTTGATGGCACTATCCGTGCTAACTTCCCGTCGCTCGTCTTCGACGCGCTGCTGTTTGCGGCGTTCATTCCATAACGGCGAAAGCAGACGTACAGGCAGATAGACGCCGAACGAGAGAGTCGAGATAAAGAAGCTTGGCGGCCACGTTGCGTCCGCGACATTGATCGCGAGGAAAATGCCCAGCCAGACATAAGTGATACCAAGCAGCATCGCCAGCCCAATCGCCCATAAGGGATGTTTCACAAGGCGTGTCGCTGTTGCCGCAGGGCCAACAAGTAATGTAAACACGAGCAGGACGCCAATCACCTGTATCGACATAGAGACGGTGATTGCCACCAGGATAAGAAAACCTGTCGCAAGAGTACGTACTGGAACGCCGCGTGCCGCCGCCACTTCGGGGTCAAACGAACTGAACATCAGTGGTCGAAACAGTACCACGAGAACAACGAGTGTTATTGCGGTAAAGAGTGTCGTCACTGCCACATCTGTCTGGTTGATGCCAAGAATATCACCAAACAAGATGGCGTAGACACGCTCCGCGAAACCAGAGTAGAGCGAGAGAAAGAGAACACCTAGACCGAGGGAGAAGGTAAGAATAATACCGATAGCCAGGTCACGTTCTCTGGACTCTTTGCTCAGCACGCTAATACCAATTCCTGCGCCAATAGTAAAGACAAGAAGGCCAACCAGAGGATTCAATCCTAGCAGAACTGCACCCGCTGCGCCCGCGAAGCCTATATGTGACAATGCGTGACCCGTGAACGTCAAACTCCGCGCAATCAGAAAGTAACCCACGATGGCGGCAACAATGGCAACACACGTTCCCGTGAGCAAAGCATTCTGAATGAATGATGTCGAAAGCAGATCGAACATAGATATATCCTTCGACTATGTACTACGTTTCCGCCCCAACGACGAAGAGGCGATTCAGCACTTGCACCACTTCGACAGGAGAGCCGTACAACTCAGAGAGTTTTTGGCTTGTCACAATCTCGTCTGGCTTGCCAAGCGCACTGTGCCCATTCGCCATGTAGAGGACGCGATCCACTACCGAGAGGAGCGGATTGATATCATGTGAAACCAGCATGACCGCGACGTTACGCTCACGACACACCTTCGCAATCAACGCAACGATCTCCCCCACGCGACTAATATCCAGGTTCGCCAGTGGCTCATCCAGTAAAAGCAGTCGTGGGTTTGTCAGCAGAGCCTGTGCAATCAAGAGGCGTTGTTGTTCGCCGCCTGACAGTTGCCCAATCGGAGCATTCGCAAGGTCGAGCGCATCGACCTCACGTAGAACTCCGTCCACGAGTGCTTTCCGCTTTGAATTGGGTAACCCTATGCCCCAGTGATTTCCGTCCAGACCAAAGCCGACAACATCACTAGCACGCAGGGCAAGATCAGCCTCAAGTGCATGGTGTTGTGGCGCGTAGCCAATGTCTCTGTTGCCACGACGGGCAGAACGACCCAATACGCGCACCGCTCCTGCACTTGGTTTGATAAGGCCGAGTAATGTCTTGAGCAGAGTTGACTTTCCGGCACCGTTAGGGCCAAGCATCACGATGAACTCTCCCGCGTCCACCGTCATCGTGATGTCATCCAGGATGGTACGCCCACCTAAGCGGATACGCACATGCTCCAAATCCACGACTGGTACTGCTGTCACGCGCGTTCCCTCTTTACTTTCCCTGCTGCAACGCTGTTGCCAATGCGTCCAACTGATCGCCCATCCAGGTCTGATAGGTCTTACTAGGAGGCATGGTCTCCGAAATGGGTACAACGGGAATGTTCTGCTTTTCTGCCTCGTTTTGTACGTTGGTTGTAATTGGCGTCACCGTTTGCACGTTGTAGATCAAAATCTTGACCTGCTTCTGATTGATGGAATTGTTAATTGAGGTCACGGTATTTGCCGGTGGATCGTTGCCTTCAGCATTGGCTTTCATAAACTCGAAGGGCGTAAGGACATGAAGTCCTTCTGGCAGAGTTTGATAGAGATAAATGGTCTCCGTCAATGCAACCGGAGTGCCCTTGTACTTCGCGTTGATGCTAGCAATCTTCTGCTGCAACGGTGTCAGTGATTGCTTGAAGGTTGTAAGATTGCTATCGAAGGTCGAGGCATCGGCACTATCCAGTTTTTTCAATGCATTCGTGATGCCCTGTGCAATGGCTGGCATATTGTTCATCCCATACCACACATGGGGATTGTCAGGAAACGAATGGTCGGCGAGTTTGCCGCCGATCAACAAGATGCGGTTGGAGTTTGGTGAGCCTGCGAGGAGTTTGTCCATCCAGTCATCGTAGCCGAGTCCGTTCTCAATCACCAGGTCTGCTTTACTTACCTTGACCGCCGTCTGCACGTTTGACGTGTATTCATGAGTATCCACGTTCGGGTCGGAGAGAATGCTGGTCACGTTGACATGACTTCCACCCAACTGCTGAACGACGTTGCCATAAAAGTTCTCTGCCGCGACAACATTGATGACGCGCGAGGCCGAAGCAGAGGTACTTGAGGTGCCACTCCCCGTCGTCGTTCCTGCACCAGTGCTACCACATGCACTGAACAAAAATAAACAGAGAGAGACGAAGGACACAGTGAAAACAAATGCTCTTTTGTGTACGAACATAAAAAAGTTCTCCTGAAAACGGGAAAGTGCTAGCTGTACACAAAAGACATATACAGCACTAACGATACATGGTATCTTCTAAGAGCATAGCACAGGGAGAGGAAGGTGTCAATGAGATATGGTATCATTATAGAAAAACGAATGGAGAAATAAAATGTTTGCCCTTGTTCAGCAGGAGTTCATCCAAAATGCATTTCTCGCGGGAACCATTGTGGCCCTTGTGACCGCTGTTGTTGGCTATTTTGTGGTGCTACGTACACAAGCCTTTGCCAGTGATTCTCTGTCTCACATTGCCTTTGCAGGGTCTACTGGTGGTCCTCTCTTCGGTCTCAGTTCGCTTGTTGGCATGTTCATCCTGACGATACTGAGTGCGTTAGGTATAGGAGTGCTGGGTGAGCGTGTTCGTGGTCGTGATGTTGAGACGGGCATGGTCCTTGCCTTTGCCCTCGGCCTAGGCGTTTTATTTACTAGTATCTATGCCTCTGGTAGGAACGCCGTTGCGACGGTTAGCGCACTCTTTGGTTCGATCTTGAGCATAAGCCGAGGGGATGTGCTGACAACGCTCATTTTCGGTGTACTCATTCTTTTGCTGCTGGTCTTCCTGTTCCGTCCACTGCTCTTTGCTTCAATTGATCCAGAGGTGGCACAGACGCGCGGCGTACCAGTGCGTTTTCTTTCAATCGTATTTTTGATTCTGGTAGCGATAACGATAGCGATGGCTGTTCAGGTTATTGGAGCCTTGCTGGTATTCGCACTACTAATCGCACCACCAGCCAGTGCAGCACGTTTTACGCGCCGCCCGTTGGCAACAATCGTGCTGTCTATGGTTCTTGGTCTTGCGATCACCTGGATCGGACTTATCCTGACGGTCACGGGGCCAGGAGGACGGTACTTACCGGCAAGTTTCTACATCGCGACATTAGCAACATGTACCTACTTTGCTGCGGTCATCGCCAGTCGCCGTTCCACCTCTCGCGCATGAGCCGCCTGTAGGGACCGATTTATCGCGTCCTGGGGTGGTCGGGGAGGGGGAACGTGTAGGCAACGCTTCTTGACGGTGACGTATGCCCTACCGCCCCACCCCCAGGACGCGATAAATCGGTCCCTACTCGTGTGTCTCCGACTGAAAGCCATTACCGTTTTCTTTCGGATGGACAAAATTCACTTTGAGTACGATTGGTTGAGGATAGTTGCCAAATTGCTCACCAAAGATGTTGAGGCCGCCAACGTTTACTGCGTCGGGTTTGACGCCGAGGCGCACGTCGATAAAAGGCTTTTTATTGAGTGCCAGGTCTTCTATACTGACGGAACTAATGGCCTTCCCATCGATATAGCTGCCTTCCTTCGTTATCGACCAGACCTTGAGCATCCCGTACTGGCTATCTTTCGACTCCCACCATTGGGGTGTCAACTGACCACGCTTCCCACCGAAGTCTGAGGGGCTGGTCCAGTAGCCGATCTCTACTCCGTTTATCCACAGCGTGATATCGGAAGGCCAGTCGAGATGGTGCAGGGGAGCCTCCGAGCATATCTCCATGCTCAAGTCCAATTGTGTAGCTCTGGTTCTACTGGGAAGATGATTGGGAAAGCGATAGGCGACATACCCATAGCCGAACCAGACCAATTGAGCTTTTACGTGGTCAGGTTCATAAAAACTGGCAGGATTATCCAGGAGTCCTATCAAGTTGGTAGAGCTTGCCAGACCACACGTCGGATGGATATCGAAATCGTAATACTGTCCCACGGGCATAGAAATACTAAAAGAGTCGTGTGAATTGGTTTCGACACGCTCCAGGCGGATATGTACATCGTCATAGGTACGCGCACACAATTTTTGTAGCCCGTGTGTGGCAGGAATGACATTTGTACGAATCAGGTCTGCTTTTTCAAGTATCTGGATATGAGTCGTTGCGGAAGAAGGAGCAATCTGAAGAGCTTCAGCAATGTCATTGACGTTGACGGTGCTATCTCCTAAGTAGGCCAGGATCGCCAGGCGTGTCTCAGAACTGAGAGCCTTTAACATGCGAAGCGATGTTTCACTATCATCGGTAAGGTTTAAAAATAACACTTTCCCTGTCATGTTTCACTATCCATTCAACAAGCAAAAGAAAAGACGACGGTGCTATATTGAGACAAAAATTCCGCGTCTATTTTCCTTAGCAGTATGACTAATCGTTCCAAAATAGTATAAGGTAAAGCTGTTTATATGTCAACGAATTGGCAGATTCCCATCACTTTTCCATCAAAGTCTTGACAATGACGATTTTCTGGTCTACACTGTAGGTATTCAATTAGCGAAAGTACGAATTGGAATGACTTTTTTGATAGGTCAATCACATGAAGCAAAGAGCGAGATAGCGGTAGCTAGAAACAGCGTTTGTTTCGTACATCTGAATTATAGCTGTCTTTTCCTCTTTAGTAAAGTGTATCTTTGCTTTACATAGATACACTTGAATGTAGCTATGGCAGAGATGTATAGATTGATCGATTAAAGATGAAGGAAAAGGAGGTTACTTCGTCGATTAGCCCGGTTTATCATTTTGCACGTGAGCGTACATGATGAATCATCGTTCGGCGTCTACATTTATATTTTCCCCCATAATGTCTGAAGGAGGACATTTTGCTATGAAGCATAACAGGTCTCTTCACACGGTTCTTTCACTCGTACTCAGTATTGTGCTGGGTGGCCTTTTGCTTGCTGGTTGCGGTAGTGGTAGTACTACTGGCAGCAGCAGCGGTGGTGGCTCGACTGGAGGCACGACAAGTTGCGGTAACCCTCCAAAACTGACCAAGAGTAGTGGCCTCAAGATCGGGTTTTCGCAAAACATCAGCAACAGTCCCTGGCGTCTAGCTGAGAACAAGAGTATGTCAGATGGAGCTAGTGCCGCTCATGACACCTTCGTCATGACTGACGCAGGTGGTCAGGACTCCAAACAGGTCTCAGACATTCAGTCCCTGATCTCACAGAAGGTTGATGTTTTAATTATTGCTCCTCTCACTGAGACGGGCGAAGTCTCCGCTATCCTCGCTGCTAAAAAGGCGTGTATTCCAGTCTTTCTCGTTGACCGCGACGCCGATCATACACTGGCGAAACCCACCCAGGATTACGTCACCTTTGTTGGCTCTGACTTCGTTAAGCAGGCTCAGCTTGTGGCTGCCGAACTGATCAAGGCTTCAAACGGTAAAGGTAAGATCATCGAGCTGGAAGGCACATCCGGTGCTACTCCTGCAATCCTACGCAAAAAGGGTTTCGACGACGCAATCAAGGCACAACCTGGCATGCAGATTGTCGCTTCTCAGGATGCGAATTTTGATCGTGATACAGCGCGTCAGAAGATGCAGACACTGCTGCAGGCACATCCCGATGTTAGCATTGTCTATGCTGCAAATGACGAGATGGCTCAAGGTGCTATCGCTGCTTTGAAGGCAGCCGGTAAGGTCCCTGGTAAAGATGTACTTGTGGGTTCGATTGACGGTGAAACAGCCGGTTTACAGTCGATCATCGCTGGCGAGCAACTGGTGTCGGTGACTTCCAATCCACGTTTAGGACCGCTCACCTATCAGTCGATTTCCGACTATGCCAGCGGTAAGTCAGTACCCGCATGGGTGGTGCAACCGGATAAGACCTATACAAAGGACAATGCATCGGCGAACCTGGCTAACGGCTTCTAAGAGAGTCCTTTTGTTACGCGAAGTTCGGTCTCTAATGGTCAGGGCACTCTCAGGTGCTTCTGACCATGCATTGCGTCGAAAGGGGGTCGGGATGTCTCAAACCAGCCCATTGCTCCAGGTAGAACATGTAAAAAAAAGCTTTCCAGGCGTGCAGGCACTGGTTAACGCGAATCTGACTATCCAACGAAGCGAGATTCACGCTCTGGTCGGACAAAACGGTGCTGGTAAATCAACATTGATCAAGGTTCTTACCGGCGCATATCATCGGGATGACGGCAATATTCTCTTTGATGGTAGCCCAATTGATTTTAGTTCTCCTCAGCAAGCGCAGAATAACGGTATCAGCACGATTTACCAGGAAATTAATTTGATTCCGTTTCTATCGGTCGCTGAAAATATTTTTCTGGGCCGCGAGCCGCGTCGCTTCGGCTTTATTGACTGGCGTAAGATTAATAGTGAGAGTAGTAAACTGCTTGAACGTATCTCAATTACCATTGATGTACGCAAACCACTGATGAGTTATAATATTGCTATACAGCAAATGGTAGCGATTGCACGAGCAATATCGTTCAAAAGTAAATTGGTAGTGATGGATGAGCCAACCTCTTCGCTCAATGAGCAGGAGGTGCAGGTACTCTTCTCGATTATCCGCCAGTTGAAGTCTGAGGGTGTCTCAGTGATGTTCGTCGGGCATCGCCTGGACGAGCTATTCGAGATTTGTGATCGCGTGACGATTATGCGTGATGGCCGCACGGTCGATGCGCGTGACATGAACAAGATTACGCGTGTGGAACTGGTGGCAACGATGCTTGGTAAAGAAATGGGCGACGTACAACGCAGTGGGCAAACAAACTTTGATGCGACTACACATCAGACCGAGCATAAGACGTTGTTGGAAGCTCACGACCTATGTACAGGTCCCAAATTGCGCGATGCCAGTCTGCAGTTGCAGTCCGGCGAGATTGTTGGGCTGGCTGGTCTGCTTGGTTCTGGGCGTAGCGAATTGGCACGTGCTATCTTCGGTGCCGATAAGCTTGAGGGTGGTGAGGTGGACGTTGCAGGCAAACCTGTACATTTTAATTCGCCACGCGATGCGATTCGCGCACGAATTGGTTTCTGCTCAGAGGATCGTAAAGCAGAAGGCATTATTCCGTATCTTTCAGTCCGCGACAACCTCACTCTGGCAGCCTTGCCGTTCTTCTCGCGGCATGGCATTGTTTCGCGTTCAAAGCAGCGTCAGGTCGTTGAGCAGTTTATTCGCCGCCTGGGTATTAAGACATCAGGACCAGAGCAGAAAATTCGTGAACTGTCTGGCGGAAATCAGCAAAAGGTACTGCTGGCGCGTTGGCTTTGCTTGAACCCACAGGTATTGATTTTGGATGAACCTACGCGTGGTATCGACGTAGGCGCACGTGCCGAAATCCAGGGCATTATTGAAGAGTTAGCTACCAATGGCGTTGGGGTGATGATGATTTCATCCGACCTGGAGGAATTAACCGAAGGCAGTGATCGTATTGTGGTATTGCGCGATGGCAAAACGGTGTCTGAACTTCTTCATGAGCAGATCAGCCAGAATGCGGTAATGGTTGCGATGGCGCAGGGTACTGACGAAGAGGTGCAAGGTGAATTTCAGCCGGACAAGGATGCTACACAATCTCCAAAAATAGATAGCACTGGCGAGGTCCCCAATGAGAAAGCTTAATGAAGAGGTTACAACTTTTCCCCCTCCTGTTCCAGTAGCGGCCCGTCAACCATTTTCGCTGAGTCGCTTGCGTGAGTATGGACAGACGTATGGAACTTTTGCGGCCTTGATACTCCTTATTATTTTTAATGTTTTCGTGACACCCCACTTTCTTTCTGTGCAAACGCTCAATACCAATCTGTATCAGGTAGCGGAAACGGTGATTCTGGCGATGGGCATGACGTTGGTGATTGCAACGGGTGGCATTGACCTCTCTGTGGGATCGGTGATGTCGATTGCAGGTTCTATCGCGGCACTTATCTTCGTCGGTAGAATTTTCTCCTTGAGCGGACCGATCTCTTATGTTGTAGCCATTCTTGTCGCTCTGCTCATTGCGGCCCTCTGTGGCTTTCTCAATGGTGTACTGGTGACAGCATTCCGTATCCAGCCAATTGTTGCGACGCTGATTCTTTATATTGCCGGACGTGGTGTTGCGGAGGTTCTGGTGAATGGCGTGGTCGAGTTTTCAAATCCAACGTTTCGGTTCATCGGCACTGGCACAGTCCTGGGTATCCCTTTCCAGGTGATTGTGATGGCACTTATTGTCATCCTTTTCTTCTGGCTGGTACGCAGTACCAGCTTTGGCCGTCAGGTCGTAGCAACGGGTGGTAATGAGTCTGCTGCTCGCCTTGCTGGTATTCCGGTGGCACGCATAAAATTAGCTGTGTATATTATCTCAGGCATTTTAGCGGGTATAGCTGGTGTATTCTATATCTCGAACAATTCTGCCGCTGACCCCGGCAGCATTGGCCTCGGTATGGAACTGAACGCTATCGCCGCCGTCGCGGTTGGAGGCTCCTCACTGCTGGGTGGACAGGCAAACATTGCTGGTACGTTTATCGGAGCGGTGTTTATCCAGCTCCTCACCTCTACCTTGACCGCGAATAATGTGTCAGCTGATATTTCCAGAGTTGTAGAGGCCCTTCTCATTATCCTGGCTGTTTACTTACAGACGCAGCGTAAATCTTCGTAAGGAAAGAGAAACTGACTATGACACAAGTCTCTGCATCTAAAACGCGACGCTCAGTGCAATCAAATAATCGCCGAGCTGTATTTGTCAGTATTCTCCGACGGCAGGGAGCGTTGATTGCTCTTATCCTGGTCCTGGTGATTAGTTCGCTCAGCTTCAACGGCTTCCTGACACAATACAATATCCTGGATAACGTTATTGTCTCCAATGTTCCGATTGGCCTGATCGCGCTCGGTATGACCTTTGTCATTATTACTGGCGGTATCGACCTTTCGGTAGGTTCAACCATTGCGCTTTCATCGGTTGTGGTGGCTCTTGCCAGTCCTCATGGTATGTGGTTTGCGATTGCTGCCGCTGTTCTAGCAGGTTTGGCGGTGGGCCTCTTTAATGGTTTCGTCATTACACAGATGCGCGTTCCCCCGTTTGTTACGACGCTGGCTACCCTCCTGGGTGTGCGTGGCCTGGCCTTATACTTCTCAAACGAACATAATGTCACCGTTACTAACAGTGATCTTCTGAACTTTGGCAATGGCACTCTCTTCGGTATTCCCAACCCCGTCATCGTTCTGATTGTGGCCTTTGTAATCGGCATCCTTGTCCTCAATTATTCGCCATTTGCTCGCCATTTGCTTGCCATTGGTGGAAGTGAGGAGGCTGCACGTTTGCTTGGTATTCGCGTCAATGTGACACTGCTAGGAGCATACGTACTCAGTGGAGCACTGGCCGGACTCGCTGGCGTGTTTATGGCGATTCAGACATATAGCGGCTCCGGTAATCTAGCGAACGGCTATGAACTCTCGGCGATTGCAGCCGTTGTTGTTGGCGGCACGTTGATCTCCGGTGGCGAGGGATCGGTCTTTGGCACTCTTGTCGGTGTGCTGCTGTTGGGCTTTATCCTGAATATTCTGAACTTCCTCAGTGGTGCTGGCATAACACTCAATCCATTCTGGCAGGATGTTGTGCGCGGCGCGTTCCTGCTGATCGTTATCCTCCTGCAAAGTCGATTAGCAAATAAGAAGGCCGAAAGAATTTAAGCTCGGCGCGAGCATAAACAAAACATAAGATACCCCTAAATTTTATAGCGGGGTAACATGAAAGAGAGTTTTTCCAGAAGAAAAGGGAAAACTCTCTTTTATTTTGTCGTGAAACCTTTTCCTACTATCATTCGTGTTTATAATAAGACATAAATATCGTATAGCGATAGTATCGTATAGCGATAAGAATGGTAAGTATCTAATTATCGTGCCCGCACATTTCGAGAGAACGACACAAGTAAATTGTGTAACATCTGTGAAAGCAGAAACGTGTGAGGAACAGCCGTGAAGTGGTAGCTTCGTTTTCTTTACTTCAGCAGTTTGTAGTGCAAATGTATGTAGGGAAGGTACCTTCTACATCTACTTTTAGTTACTCACCCTAGAGGAGGATAAAAACATAATGGCGAAACTAGTAAGTGATTTTTTGTTAGAACGCCTTTCAGCATGGGGGGTGAAGCGTATTTTTGGCTATCCTGGCGATGGCATCAACGGCATTCTGGGAGGCTTGGGTCGTCACCAGGACCTCTTTGAGTTTGTGCAGGTACGCCATGAGGAGATGGCCGCATTTATGGCGACGGCTCATGCCAAGTTTACGGACGAAGTTGGGGTCTGCTTAGCAACGTCGGGTCCTGGTGCTATTCACTTGCTCAATGGCCTCTACGACGCGAAAATGGATCATCGACCCGTTGTCGCGATTGTTGGTCAAGCGGCGACAACAGCCATTGGAGGAAACTATCAACAAGAGGTTGATCTTACCTCGTTGTTCAAAGACGTGGCTGGTGAGTACGTCTTCATGGCTTCCAGCCCAGTTCAGATACGCCAACTCGTTGACCGAGCCATGCGTATCGCCACCACCGAACGTTCCGTGACCTGCATCATCATTCCAAAGGATGTACAAGAGATGGATGCGGTTGAGCAGCCACCTCACACCGCCAATACGATTCATACGGGTATCGGCTACTCGACGCCTCGTGTTGTTCCGACTGAGGCTGATCTCAAACGTGCCGCGGACATTCTCAACTCAGGCAAGAAGGTTGCCATGCTGGTAGGTATCGGAGCCAAACATGCCGCTGATGAGGTTATTCAAGTGGCGGACCTGCTTGGTTGTGGTGTCGCAAAAGCCTTGCTTGGCAAAGAGGTGCTCCCGGATGATCTCCCCTTTGTGACGGGGACTCTTGGCTTGCTCGGCACGAAACCGAGCTATGACATGATGATGGAGTGCGATACTCTGCTCATGATCGGTTCGACCTATCCCTATGATCAATTTCTGCCCAAAGACGGGCAGGCACGAGGCATCCAGATCGACATTGATGGGCGCAACCTGAGCCTGCGCTATCCCATGGAACTGAACCTGATTGGCGATAGCACCGAGACATTACGCGCACTCATCCCGTACCTCCAGCGCAAGACAGACCGCTCATGGCGCGAAAAGATCGAAGCGGAGTATCACGACTGGTGGAAGGTGGTCGAAGCTCGCTCGATGGAAAATGCCGACGACAACCAACTCAATCCCCAGCGAGTCTTCTGGGAGCTTTCAAAACGGCTTCCTGAGACCAGCATTTTGAGTGGTGATGCGGGAACAGCAACCAACTGGTATGGAAATACCATCAAGATGCGTCGCGGCATGATGGGTTCCCTTTCAGGCAGTCTTGCTACAATGGGACCAGCCGTTCCCTATGCTATTGCTGCGAAGTTCGCCTATCCCGACCGTATACCGATAGCCCTCACCGGCGACGGAGCCATGCAGATGAATGGCCTCGCGGCACTGATCACCGTCAAAAAGTATTGGAAAGAGTGGAGTGATCCTCGCCTCATTTTCCTGGTCCTCAACAACCGTGATCTCAATCAAGTCTCCTGGGAGATGCGTATCGAAGCAGGCAATCCAAAGCTGCCATCAACGCAGGACCTGCCTGATTTCCCGTATGCCACATATGCCGATTCGCTTGGACTCAAAGGAATTCGTGTCAACAAGCCAGAGGACGTTGGACCCGCGTGGGATGCCGCACTTTCTGCGGATCGTCCAGTGGTCTTCGAGGCGTATGTCTCCCCCAATGTGACCACGATCCCACCCCATATTAGCTTTGAGGAAGCGAAAAACTATGCGTCGGCACTGTTGAAGGGTGATCCCAACGAAGGCAATATCATCGTAGAATCGGCCAAGAGCGTGATTGAAGGCATCATCCCACATAAAAGCTAGGCCATAGGAAGGAGTCTTTCTTTATAACCAGTCGGAAACGCTGCATTCGCAGTCATCCGACCGAAAGGAAGTAGTCTTGTTAATCAGTTCGGAAACGCTGCATTCGCAGCTACTGCTTCGCAGTTATCCGACTGAAAGGAAGTAGGGGTAGGTATGGCGAGTACGAAATTTGGCGACAACGGCGTCGCCATAGAGCGGCTTGATGTCTCAGCCTACACGGTACCGACCTCCTCGCCAGAGGGGGACGGTACCTATGCCTGGGACAGCACGACAATGGTGTTGGTGGAGGTGAGTGCGGGAGGTAAACGAGGTCTAGGGTATACGTATGCTGACCAATCAACCGCAACGCTGGTGAAAACAATGCTTGCACATATAGTGCAAGGACGCGATGCTATGAATATCCCTGGTTGCTGGGCCGCGATGGTCGAGTCGATACGCAATTTAGGACGGCCCGGCATCGCATCGATGGCGATAGCTGCTGTTGACGCAGCCCTCTGGGACTTGAAGGCGCGGCTGCTTGATCTGCCACTGGTCACACTGCTTGGTGCGGCACGCGAGAGTGCGCCTATCTACGGCAGTGGTGGCTTTACTACATACTCGAAAGAACAATTACAGAAACAGTTAGGTGGCTGGGTAGCTGATGGTATTCCTCGCGTCAAAATGAAGATCGGCACACATCCTGATGCGGACCCGCAGCGCGTTGCAGAGGCACGTGAGGCAATTGGCCCCGATACCGAACTCTTCGTCGATGCCAACGGTGCTTATGATCGCAAACAGGCACTCGCGCTGGCTGATATCTTTGCCGCGGAGTATGGTGTGACGTGGTTCGAGGAACCCGTCTCTTCTGATGATCTGGAAGGGCTACACCTGCTGCGTAACCGCGCACCTGCTGGAATGGACATTGCGGCGGGCGAATACGGCTACGATCTGTGGTACTTCCGACATATGCTTGAGGCGAACGCTGTGGATGTCTTGCAGGCGGATGCAACGCGCTGTGCTGGTATCACAGGCTTTCTGCGTGTTGCGGCACTTTGTGAGTCGCGTTCACTGCAATTGTCGTCGCATTGCGGGCCAGCACTGCATGTTCATCCCTGCTGTGCCGTTCCCAACTTCCGGCATATGGAATACTTTCACGATCATGTACGGATTGAGCATATGTTTTTCGACGGTGTGGTAACTCCTGTTCATGGTGCATTGCAGCCCGATCTCTCGCGACCTGGTATGGGGCTTGAGTTCAAACGCGCCGATGCAGCAAAGTACGCGGTGTAAGGGTAGCGGAGTGGAAGATATGACAATCATCCATACAACCGCGTTTCGTAGGGACCAGATGTATCGCGTCCAAGGCGTGATTTATCACGCGAGATGCAATTCATGAAGCAGTCCTATAGCCGATCAATCGGCCTCGGACGCGATACATCTGGTCCCTACGAAAGTCTATAAAAAGGTTATCAGAATGCAATAAAGGTGGATTCCGTGAAAAACATAGTGGTTCTCAACGAAAACGCAAAGACCTATGTCAAAAACAGCAACGTACACAGCGTACCAATGACAAGCGCGGAGATCGATGTAGACGCACTGGTGCAGGAGTTGCAGACGAAGGTTCGAGGTGAGGTACGCTTCGATGAAGGCAGCCGAGCACTGTACACAACCGATGCCTCCAACTATCGCCAGGTACCAATAGGGGTTGTGATTCCGCGAGATGGAGACGATGTTGTTGAGACGGTTGCGCTCTGCCGCAAGTATCATGTTCCAATTCTCGCACGCGGTGGAGGCACAAGCCTTGCAGGGCAAACGTGTAATGTCGCGGTTGTGATAGACATGTCCAAGTACATGAACAATATTGTCGAACTGGATGCCAACAAACGCCAGGCACGTGTGCAACCTGGGATTATTCTCGACCACCTACGCGATGCGGCGGAAAAGTATAAACTGACCTTTGGTCCTGATCCTGCTACGCATAATCACTGCACGCTCGGTGGCATGATTGGTAACAATTCTTGCGGAACACACGCGTTGATGGCGGGGAAAACTTCCGATAACATTGATGAATTAGACATCGTGACGTATGACGGCACACGGATGCGTGTGGGCAAGACAAGTGACGAAGAACTTGAGCGCATCATTCAAGAGGGTGGCCGACGTGGTGAGATTTATAGTAAGCTCAAAGCATTGCGTGACCGCTATGCAGACCTTATTCGCAAGCGATATCCCAAAATTCCACGCCGCGTATCGGGCTTCAATCTTGATGAACTCCTTCCCGAAAACGGCTTCAATGTCGCAGGTGCCCTCGTTGGAAGTGAATCTACCTGTGCAATGGTCCTTGAGGCAACAACGCGCCTCGTCGAGAGTCCACCAGTGCGTACTCTTGTTGTGCTTGGCTATCCAGATATCTATAGTGGCTGCGACCATGTGCCAGAGCTTTTGAAGCACAAGCCGATTGGACTGGAAGGCTTCGACGATGGACTCATCAACGACATGCGAAGAAAGGGTATGCAACCCAATGAGGTTGCATTATTTCCAGCCGGAAGAGGCTGGCTCATCCTTGAGTTCGGAGGAAACACGAAGGAAGAGGCCAACAAACAGGCTCAAGGACTCATAGATGAATTACAGGGCAAGGATAACGCTCCGAGCATAAGACACTACAATGATCCTGCCCAGCAGCACCAAGTATGGGCGGTTCGTGAGGCTGCTCTCGGCGTGACTGCTCTTGTGCCGGGTGAAAAGGCTCGCTGGCCCGGTTGGGAAGATTCGGCGGTTCCACCCGACAAACTGGGAAATTATCTGCGTGACTTGCGAAAGCTGCTGGACAAATACTTGTATGGTGCCAGTTTTTATGGTCACTTTGGACAAGGATGCCTCCATACACGCATTGACTTTGAACTGGACACTCATGAAGGCATCGAACAGTTCCGCTCCTTTATTAACGAGGCGGCAGACCTTGTGGTGCGTTATGGTGGCTCTCTGTCAGGAGAACACGGCGATGGACAGGCTCGCGCCGAGTTTACGACAAAGATGTTTGGCAACGAACTCATCGAAGCATTTCGTGAGTTCAAGTCCATCTGGGATCCCGACTGGAAGATGAACCCCGGCAAGATGGTCAATGCGTATCGCGTCGATGAAAACCTGCGCCAGGGTACAAACTACAACCCACTGCCAGTCAAAACACATTTTCAGTTTCCTGATGATGAAGGTAGCTTTGCCAGTGCCACCTTGCGCTGCGTGGGTGTTGGCAAGTGTCGCCGTACCGAGGGCGGCACCATGTGTCCCAGTTTTATGGTGACACGCGAAGAGAAGGATACAACGCGCGGACGCGCACGCTTGCTCTTTGAAATGTTGCAAGGGAATCCTGTGACCAAAGAATGGCACAGCGAGCAGGTGAAGGAGTCGCTCGATCTGTGTCTGGCATGCAAAGGATGCAAGGGCGATTGTCCCGTCAATGTCGATATGGCGACCTACAAAGCCGAATTTCTCTCGCATTACTATGAAGGGAAGCTACGGCCCAGGACAGGGTACGCGATGGGACTTATCTACTGGTGGGCACGGCTTGCGTCGCTTATGCCAGGGGTTGTGAACTTTTTCACGCATGCACCGCTATTAAGTAGCCTGTTTAAGCTTGCAGGGGGCTTTGCACCAGAGCGACAGATTCCTACCTTTGCTACTCAGACATTCAAGCAGTGGTTTCAGCAGCGAGAAACGAAAAACGAGGGCAAGCCACAGGTGATGTTGTGGCCTGATACCTTCAATAACTATCTCAAACCGGAGACCGCTATAGCCGCTGTAGAGGTGCTTGAAGCGGCTGGCCATCAGGTTGTGGTGCCGCAACAATCGCTATGCTGTGGGCGTCCGCTCTACGACTACGGCTTTCTCGATCAGGCTGAACAACTGTTACGGCAAATTCTTGATACACTTGCGCCACAGATCGAAGCAGGAATCCCTATCGTTGGCCTGGAACCCAGTTGTGCGGCGGTCTTTCGCGATGAGTTGAAGAATCTCTTTCCGCACAACGAAAACGCGAAGCGGCTCAGTCAGCAAACGTTTTTGTTGAGCGAGTTTCTTGAGCAAAAGGTGAAGGATTATCAGCCACCGAAACTGCAAGGCAAAGCCGTTGTGCATGGGCATTGCCATCATAAAGCCATTATGAAGATGCATGATGAGGAAGCGGTCCTCTCCAAACTTGGTCTTGATTTCAATGTGCTTGACTCAGGCTGCTGTGGCATGGCGGGAGCCTTTGGCTTCGAGAAAGAGCATTATGATGTCTCGATCAAAGCTGGCGAACGTGTCTTGCTGCCTGCTGTACGCAAAGCTGATGAGGATACCTTCATTATCGCTGATGGCTTCAGTTGTCGTGAACAGATCGAGCAGACAACGAACCGTCGTGCGTTGCATCTAGCTCAGGTGCTACAAATGGCACTCCATCAACAACAGGGCAACGATACGAAAGAGCGTCCAGAGGACCGATCTATGCAGATAACACCTCGTCCATCGTTGACGCTCCATCCGGCAACACTCATCGGCCTTGCTACTGTACTAAGTGCTACGGGTGTGCTTGTATGGAAGCTTTTTAGTAAGAAACAACAATAAGGGGAAATACTATGGCTCTCACAAAACCTGTTGCTACGCTCAAAAAATTGGGGAACGGTTCCTCAATGCCTTTACCAAATGGGAAACCTCGTCGCTCTGGCCTTCTGGACCTGTTGCCGCGTAGAATCACCCATGAAGGTATTGTACTAGACCAGCATATCCGTGAAGGACGCTTTCAACGGAGCCTCTCGCTCATCACTGCATTCTCAAGCTTGCTTGCGGGACTCGAGGTAACATACGAACATTATCGCGGTAGTTATGGTCAGCAGGTCATGTATACACCTGTACTGATTAGTCCCATCCTCACCATTGCAGGAGTGTGGGCTGTATTCAGCCGACGAGCAGCGCGAACAGTGTTGCCCATCGTCTCGCTCATAGCGATGCTGGATGGCGTTATTGGCTTCTATTTCCATGTGCGCGGTATCGCACGTAAACCAGGGGGATGGCGTATTCCCGTTTTTAACGTCATTATGGGACCACCCGTATTTGCGCCGCTCCTCTTTGCCATTAGTGGTTTTCTTGGTTTTATTGCGTCGCTCTTGCGTCGCGAGGATGATCCCGAGCAGACAACATTACCGGGATTACCACGTCCACGTTCGGCATGGCTCGGATGGCTACCGCGCCAAATTACGAGTGAAGGCATCGTCTTTGAGCAAGATGTACGCGAGGGACGTTTTCAACGTGTGTTAGGGGTTGCCACCGCTGTTTCAGCCTTCTTTAGCGGAATCGAAGCTCTCTACTCACATTACAAGAACAACTTCACCTATCGTGTCCAGTGGACACCTATTCTTCTGACTCCGGCGTTAATGATTGCCGGTATTGGGGCTGTGTGGAGCCGCACTATCGCCCGTACCCTTTTGCCAATCGTTTCCGTATTGGCCCTCTTAGATGGTGGCATCGGTTTTCTGTACCATGTTCGTGGTCTGATACGGCGTCCAGGAGGACTCACGAAGCCATTCTATAATCTGGTCTATGGTCCTCCCATTTTCGCGCCTTTGCTCTTTGCGGCCTCCGGCTTCTTAGGTGTGCTTGCGAGCTTGTTAAGGAGGGCAAACTGATGAAAGTAAGAAACAACAAAGCTACTGAACGAAATAGGCGCAATGGTACAACGATACAAGGAGATACCAGCCGCTTACCTATAGATGCTACAACAGGTCAACCGCTTGCACCATGTGTACAGCCAGGTTACTATCCAGGTTTCGAGACGTTGAGTCAACAAGCATTCTGGGATGAGGCGACGCGTAAGGTGGTGAAAGCCCGTGTTGAGCAAGTGCCACCCATCCGTTTTTTTACGCCCGATGAGGCGCAGTTGATGCAAGCAGTGTGTGACCGTTTGCTGCCACAGGATGACCGCGATGCAGCACACAAGATTCCCCTGGTGAACTACATTGATGAGCGGCTCGCGAGTGGGCGCATTGATGGCTACCGCTTTGAGGACATGCCCCCCGACCATGAGGCGCACCGTCTTGGTCTGCAAGCCATTGGTGCCATTGCTCAACACATGTACAAGAAGCCTTTTACACAGTTGGGTCAACACGAACAAGACGCAGTGCTTCAAACTATTCATGACACGAATCCACCTGCCGCCCATGATATCTGGCAAAAAATGTCGGTGCAGCGGTACTGGATGCTGCTGATGCAAGACGCGGTTGAAGCCTACTATGCTCACCCGTATGCTTGGGATGAGGTAGGTTTTGGTGGTCCTGCCTATCCACGCGGCTATATGCGCCTGGAAGGGGGCAAACCTGAACCGTGGGAGGTGGAAGAGCAACGGTACGAGTGGAAGGCACCGACTGAGGCACTTTCCGATACCTACAAACCAATAGGTGGCCCAGGTGGACATAAGCAGCAAACACCGGGTCAAGAAGGAACACATTGATGAAAAATCCAATCTTAGGAGCATTTCAGGGTCAAAAGTCCGATGAACACATGCTCGGCCCTATTCAGAAGATAGATTTTCCCATGCGCCGCTTTTCCCCTAACGAGGAGGTCGATTTCTGTATTGTGGGTGTGGGAGCAGCCGGTGGAGTATTACTCCAAAGACTCGCCCATGCGGGATTTCGGGTTGTGGGAATAGAAGCTGGTCCTTTCTGGGAGACGGAACGCGATTGGGTGAGCGATGAGGCAGGTTCATCGAAGCTGTACTGGAACGATCTACGTATCACAGGCGGTGAAGACCCTATTGCGCTTGGTGCGAATAATAGTGGGCATGGGGTCGGCGGCGGTTCTGTCCACTGGGCAGGCTTTACACCACGCTTTCATCCCTCAGATTTTCATGTCTTGTCCTCGGATGGTATGGGCGCAGATTGGCCTATCTCCTACGAGGATATCAAACCATATTATGAATTACTCGAAAAAGAGATTCCCGTTTCTGGTCCGGCCTATTATCCATGGGGCGATCCGCATGGCTACATCTACGGACCGCATCCTTTAGGCGGCGTAGCCGATGTCCTGGTGAAGGGTTGTACACAACTCGGCATTCCCGTTGTGGCCGGAGGCCCAGTCGCTATTCTTGCCGGTTCTCATGGTGATAGACAACACTGTATCTATCGTGGTTTCTGTATTCAAGGCTGCAAGGTAGGGGCGAAGCAAAGCACGCTCATCAGTCATGTGCCTGATGCAATCCATCATGGAGCGGAAATTCGCGACAATTGTATGGTGTCGCGTATCAACATGAAGGATGGCAAGACAACTGGTGTCAGCTACTTCGACTCTAATGGCAATGAGCGGGAACTCAGGGCAAAGGTGGTCATCGTCTCTGGCTATGCCATCGAGACACCGCGCTTGCTTCTGAATTCTGCTTGCTCTGGTTTTGAGCAGGGGCTTGCCAACTCCAGTGGCACGGTCGGCAAATATCTGATGGTGCAGATCGGCAATGTGGTGATGGGCCGTTTCGAGACGCCCATTCGTATGTACAAGGCTCCGCCAGCAAACGGCCTTACCGAGGAATTCTACGAAACCAACCCCAAAAACGACTTTGTACGTGGCTTTGCCATTCAGACCGTTGGTCCTCTTCCAATCGCCTTTGCGAAGCAGATGATGGTCGCCAAGGGAGCATGGGGCTGGGGTATGCGTCGCGTTATGATGGACTACAACCACTGGGCTGCGCTTGGAGTCCTCGGCGAGATTCTGCCATGGGCAGACAACCGTGTGGAACTTGCCAACGAAACGGATCAGTTTGGTCTGCGTGTGGCGAAGATCACCTTTGGGATGCATGAAAACGATAAAAAAATTGCCAAGGCGGGCGTCGAAAAGACGACGGAGATTCTGTACGCGGCTGGTGCCCAGGAAGTGGTACAGGAATCACGTTACGCACACCTCGTGGGAGGCGCACGCATGGGCAATGACCCAGGCTCATCAGTAACAAACAGCTTTGGACGGACGCACGATATCCCGAATCTGTTTGTCTGTGATGGTAGCTTGCTCCCAACGCAAGGATCGGCGAATCCAGGACTCACGATTCAGGCCCTCGCGGCACGTACCGCCGACTATCTCATCTCCAATGGTGCCGACCTGTTATCCAACCATCCAGAAACGGTCTCGGTTGCCAATCCGCCAATTCGCCACGATATATCTCCCGCAGGAACGGCGAACAAGGGCGTTCCGCGCATCAAATACGCGGCAGGAGGTACAAGATGAATACGCAGCGTCTCCAACACATTCAAGCACTCTTTGCACAAGAAGGCTATTCTGCCTTACTGTGTCGCATTCCGCAGCATGTGCTGTTGTTTACAGGGTATCAGCCAATTTTAGGCAGTTCATTTTGCCTTGTCTCGCTCAACCCTGCGAAAGAGATAGAGATTCGTCTCGCGGTCCCTGTTGATGAACAGGACCTTGTCCCATCAGGAGTCGCTGTGGAGGTGAAAACCTTTGCGGAGGAGACAATGAGCTACATTGGCGACACTCTTGATGCCGCACGAGAACCTCTGAGTGAACTTCTGCGTTCGGCAGGACTGAGCGGTGGTGCGATTGTCGGTATTGAGGGTGGACGAACGCTGATTATGCCAGCCTATACGCAAGTTGGTGTGACCGGGCCAGAGACACATGAGTTGCTGCATCTGCTCTTGCTCGGAGGAGATTTGCGTGATGCCACATCTCTTCTTGAGCAGCTTTCAGCAGTCAAAACCGAGGAAGAACTAGCAGCAATTAGACGTTGCGAAGCGGTAGCATGTCAAGGCTTTGCGGGAGCGCGTGAAGCTATTCATGAAGGAGCAACCGAGGCAGATGTTGCAGCCGCAACCTATGCCGCCCTGTTGCGAGCAGGCTATGCAGCATCCGGCGCACATCATGTACAACCGCATGTTCATGTGATGGCAGGGCCACGAGCGGCATTGGCCTATCGCGCCTTCAATTTGACCTCGAACGCGGCTATTCAGCAGGGTGATACGGTGACGGTGCAGATGGAAATTGGCATCAATGGCTACTGGGCCGAACTCACACGCACGTTTTTTGCTGGTATCATCAGTGAAGAGTGGCGCAAAGCGTACCAAGCCTGTGTCGCTGCTCAAGATGCAGCCTTGAAGCTTATTCGGGATGGCGCGAGCGCAAGGGCTGTTGATGGGGCAGCGCGTCAAGTTATGGAACAGGCGGGCTTTGGTGAGGCTTTCAAGCATGGCCTGGGACATGGCTTTGGTTTTCAGGCCATTAATCACGGTGCCGCTCCTGTGTTGCATCCTGCCTCGAATGCTGTATTGAAGAGTGGGATGGTTCACAACATGGAGCCAGCCGTCTACCTGGATGGCAAGGGTGGTTTCCGTCTCAATGACAATGTAGCTGTGCGTCAGGATGGGAACGAAGTTCTTTCATCGGCACTGCCGCGCGATATAGAGTGGTTAGTTGTAAAGCAATAGATTGTTCTAGCTATACATAAAGGAGAATACAGATGAAATCACAAACCCCGGAAGTAGTTGTTGTGACGGGTGCCTCGGCGGGCGTTGGTCGTGCCATTGTGCAGGCATTCGCCAAACGAGGAGCGCATATTGGGCTGCTGGCACGTGGGCAGGCCGGGCTAGAAGGGGCACAGCACGATGTTGAAGCGGCTGGTGGAAAAGCCATCATTATCCCAACCGATACCGCTGATTCCGATCAGGTTGAAGCAGCCGCCGCAAAGGTCGAGGAGACCTTTGGTCCAATTGATGTATGGGTTAATGTGGCAATGGCCTCAGTGTTCTCACCCTTCAAAGAGATGAAACCAGAAGAGTTCAAGCGTGTTACCGATGTTGCCTATCTTGGCTTCGTCTACGGGACGATGGCTGCTCTGCATCGCATGCTGCCGCGTGACAAGGGCAGGATTATTCAAATTGGTTCCGCCCTTGCCTATCGGAGTATTCCGCTCCAATCGGCCTACTGCGGGGCGAAACACGCTATTATGGGGTTCACCGACTCGATTCACTGCGAGTTGATTCACGACAACAGTCACGTGCAGATCACGATGGTCCAGCTTCCAGCCGTCAATACGCCGCAGTTTAGTTGGGTCAAAAACCGTCTGCCCGACAAGGCTCAGCCAGTGCCACCCATCTATCAGCCGGAGGTTATCGCTGATGCGGTGACATGGGTGACCGACCACTATCGCCGCGAACTGTTCATCGGCATGTCTACCGTGATCGCTATTCAGGGCAACAAGGTTTTTCCTGGACTCGGCGATCTGTATCTCGGCAGAACGGGATACAAATCGCAACAAACGGGGCAACCTGCCGATCCAAATAGTCCCAACAATCTGTGGGAGCCTGTGGATGAGCAGCACGATCACGGCGCGCACGGGGCGTTTGACAGCAGAGCGACAAGTTGGAGTTGGCAGTTGTGGGCGGACACTCACGTTGGTCTGCTTGCTCTCATGGGTGCTGGTATTGCGAGTCTTGTAGGAGCAGCCCTCTTTTGGAGGAAGCAATGAAGCCAGAGGAACTGAGTCAACAACTACGATTGGGGGCAGGAAACTTCTTGCCCCAGCGACGCGGCATCGTCGGCCTGGAGATGGTAGCGGTCGGAGCAATGAGCCTGATTACCCTCTACCAGATGGGCATTATCAAACATTTGCCAGAGCCACCGTTCCGTGGGCTAGATGCTGATAGAGTAGATGCTTCTGCTGAGGCGTATTCACGCTTCTCGACTCCTGACGGCATTCTTGGCATCGGAAACTATGCGATGACGATGGGACTGGCGGCAATGGGCGGACAGAACCGCGCCCAGGAACAGCCATGGATTCCCCTCGCCCTTGCCGCGAAAGTTGCATTTGATGTGTCTCAGGCAATTCGGCTGTTCTTTGACCAAAAGACAAAGTACCATGCCTTCTGTTCCTGGTGTCTTCTTGCCGCTGGCACAACGCTTGTTACCGTACCGTTGGTCATTCCAGAAACGTATGCTGCTCTCCGCCAGCTCGTAAAGAAAGTGTAGAAATCTCATGACCTACCTCCCAATTGGAGACTATGCAGTTATCGGTGACTTGCATACGGTTGCTTTGGTTGGCAAAAATGGCTCTATCGACTGGTGTTGCCTCCCCAGGTTTGACTCACCCAGTCTCTTTGGAGCCATCCTTGATACTGGCAAAGGTGGGTTTTTCCGTATCTCACCTGCCGACATGTCAGAGGTGAAATGTCAACAACTCTACCTGCCGGAAACAAACATCCTGCTGACGCGCTTTCTGAGGGAGGACGGAGGCGGTGAGATCACCGAGTTTATGCCCATTAAGCAGGTGGGTACGGCTGAACATCAGCATCAAATCATTCGTTCTGTTTCTGTCGTCCATGGTTCGCTGACATTCAAACTTGTGTGCCAGCCTGGTTTTAACTATGCAGAGGATGCTCATCATGTTGAGGTGTCAAAGAAGGGTGCTATCTTCCTGAGCAAACAGTTCAATGTGGCCCTTGCCTCTTCTATTCCTTTAGAGGAAGATAAGAAGGGAGGCGTGCAGGCAACATTTACGCTGCACGCTGGTCAAGCAGTTCACTTTCTCCTGGAAAGTACGAAAGAGCAGAAGCAGGTTCCACAACCGCTTTCTGAGGATCAATACCAGGCAGCATTTCAAGATACGCTAAATTATTGGCACTCCTGGCTCTCGCAGTGTCACTATCAGGGGCGGTGGCGCGAGATGGTACACCGATCAGCTCTCGCGTTGAAACTCCTGATCTATGCACCAACAGGAGCGATTGTCGCGGCACCCACCACCAGTTTACCCGAAACACTTGGTGGGAAACGCAACTGGGATTACCGCTATAGCTGGGTGCGTGATGCCTCGTTCACCCTCGATAGTTTACTGACCCTTGGTTTTACCCAGGAAGCTGAAGCGTTCATGGGGTGGCTCGATGCCAGATGCCATGAATTGAAAGAAGGTGGCACGATTCAGCCCATGTATGGTATCACTGGTGAACACGTGCTGACGGAGAAAACACTCGATCAGTTCGAGGGCTATCAGAAAAGTGCCCCTGTACGCATTGGGAACGGGGCCTATACTCAGCAACAGCTTGGTATTTACGGCGAGTTGTTGGATGCTATCGCCATCTATAACCACTATGAACCCATCTCCTATGATCTCTGGGAGAACGTGCTGCGCCTGCTCAAATGGCTGAGTGAGCATTGGCAAGACACAGACGAGGGCATCTGGGAGGTTCGTGGAGGACCCAAACACTTTGTCAATTCGCGCGTGATGGGTTGGGTGGCGTTTGATCGCGCCATTCGCGTGGCACGTCACCGAGGGTGGCCGGCCCCCACGGAGGAATGGGTAAAAATACGCGCTCAAATCTACGAGCAAGTTATGACGCAGGGATGGAACGAGAAAAAACACAGCTTTGTACAGTATTATGGGAGCGATGCGGTAGACGCCAGTTCCTTGTTGATGACGATCACCAATTTCACGGGTTCACGGGAGCCACGTATGCTTTCCACCATTGATCGTATTGAAAAGGAGTTAGCCGACGGAGCATTAGTACACCGCTATAACCCTAAGGAAGCGGCCAATGATGGCATGGGCAGTCAGGAAGGGACCTTTGGTGCATGCAGTTTCTGGTTAGTGCAAAACCTTGCGCGTGCAGGTCGCCTGGACAAGGCTCGCTTGATGCTAGAGAAACTGCTCGCGTATAGCAATCACGTCGGGCTGTATGCCGAGGAGATCAGTCCAACGGGTGAGGCATTAGGAAACTTTCCGCAAGCTTTCACTCATCTCGCACTTATTACCGCTTGCACGACATTGGATCAGGCACTCAATAAGCATCATGAAGAGCCCTTTCATTCGTCTGAGACGCGCTATGATTAAAACGGGGGAGATTACAGCGGCATGAATACCGAAATTAAAGTTGGACCACCAGTCATTACCATTAGCCAGGGACGTACCTTTATGGTCACGACTCGTAGTGGGATGATTCAGGCTGAGAGCGATGAGGGTCTCTACGCAGTCGATACACGTTTCATAAGCTTCTACCAGCTCTACATCAACCATGCGCCCTTAAACGTGGTGAATTCGAGCCAGTTGACGTTCTATGCCTCACGTTTCCATTTGACCAATCCCTCCATTAAGACGGAGGGAGGGACAATCAAGGCGAACACGCTTAACGTCACCATCAATCGTACTATAAGCGATAGTTTGCATGAAGAGTTTGAAGTCATCAACTACACGGGAGAGAAGGTCCAATTTTTACTAGAACTGGCGATACGTTCTGACTTCGCAGATATCTTTGAGGTGAAATCCCATGATATCATCCAACGGGGCCAGACCGAAACCGCCTGGCACAAGGGGGCGAGAAAGCTTGTCACCACCTATGACCACAAAGCTTTTCACCGTGCAGTTTCCTATCAGATTACCCATACTCATGCCCCTGTTGGCTATGCGAATGGGCGTATCTTCTTTGAGATTAGGCTCGAACAGAATGAGTCGTGGCAGATGTGTGCGGACTTGATTCTGGAACATGGGCAGGAGGTGAAAAAACCTGACCCCGGCTCGTGTAGTTTTGGGCAACGAGGCTCGGCGTCGCAGGGAGCAACCCCCTCACCAAATGCAGAGCCAACAAACGACTTCGATGCACGGCAAGCACACTGGCAATCTCGTTGTACGTCCATGACCACGTCTGATAACATCCTGTACCGAACGTATCGACAGGCAATTCTGGACATGGGCGCACTACGCATCTATGATATGGATGTCTCCGAGGATGCCTGGGTTCCTGCCGCTGGTGTCCCCTGGTTTGTGACGCTCTTCGGGCGTGATAGCTTAACGGTTTCCTACCAAAACATGCTCGTTTCGCCCGATTTTGCACGCGGTGCGCTCAAACGCTTAGCGGAGCGTCAGGCTGAAAAACGTGATGACTGGCTCGATGCTCAGCCAGGCAAAATCTTGCATGAACTGCGCTCAGGAGAACTCGCCTATTTCCATATCATTCCTTTTTATCCCTATTATGGGACGGCTGATGCGACCATCCTGTACCTGATTGTCCTCTCCGAGACCTACCGCTGGACAGGAGATGTGAGCCTCCTCAAAGAGTACCGTCAGGTCGCTGAGAATTGTCTGGATTGGATTGACCACTATGGCGACCTTGACGGTGACGGATTCCAGGAGTACAAAACCTTCTCAACGCCGGGCTTTGAGAATATGGCATGGAAGGATGCTGGCGAATCGGTCGTGTATGCTGATGGGAGCCAGGTGAAGCAACCCAAAGGCACATGTGAACTGCAAGGCTATGTCTATGATGCGAAAATCCGTATGGCAGAAGTCTTCCAGGCACTGGGTGATGATGCACGCGCACAGGCTTTGCAAGAGCAAGCTGAGACATTGAAACGGAAATTCAATGAGACTTTTTGGATGCCGGACGAGGACTGCTACGCCTTTGCCCTTGATCCCCACAAAAAGCTTGCGACCTCCGTTGCCTCCAATGCCGGGCAGTGCTTGTGGGGCGGCATCGCCGACCAGGACAAAGCGGAACGTACCGCCAGGCGGCTTTTGCAAGAAGATATGTTCAGCGGTTGGGGTATCCGCACGCTTTCCAGCAAGAATCCTGCCTATAATCCCTATTCGTACCAGCGTGGTGCCATCTGGCCGCATGATAACGGCATCATCGCTGCCGGGTTCAAACGCTATGGGTTGGTACAGGAAGCTAATCAGGTCATCCGCGCCATGTTCGACGCCGTTGAGCGTTTTGAAGCAGATCGACCGCCAGAGGTATTTGCAGGTCTCAAGCGGAAAGGGGACATGGATTTTCCGGTCCTCTATCCGGGAGGAGCGAATATTCCGCAAGCGTGGGCCACTGGCAGCATTTTTATGATGGTGCAAACGATGCTTGGCATACGTGCTGATGCTCCTCATAAGCGGCTCTACGTCAATCCTACACTTCCTGCATGGTTGCCGGAGATTACGTTAGAACACATGAGGGTTGGTCCCTGCTCGATGACGCTCCGTTTCTGGCGTGAGGGCGAGGAATCGCACTGGGAGCTACGTGAGATAAAAACAGATAAAGGCACGGCAAAGGGAGATCAGATTTCCGTTGTCCACTCCGCATAACAGACACAGGGAGCAAAGAGTAGAAAAGAGGTCGTTTCATGTTTCAATCGCTGTCGCTGCCAATTTTGCTGTTGATCTTTGTTGCCGCTGGCGTTGCAATCTGGTTTGCGGGTATCCAACTCTCCAATACCACTGATGTCCTCGCCTCGCGCTTCGGCCTCGGCCAGGCTCTTGGCGGGTTGATCCTGCTCGCCGTCGCGACTAATTTGCCTGAAATCGCCATTACCGCAAGTGCTGCTATCTCGCAGCATCTGGGGCTTGCTATCGGCAATATCCTGGGTGGCATCGCTCTCCAAACGGTGGTACTGGTCTTCCTGGATATCTTTGGACTCGGAAAGCGGACCGCGCTGACCTACGCAGCAGCGTCCCTCCAACTGGTGCTTGAGGGAGTGCTCGTGGTTGCTATCCTCACGCTCTCAATCATGGGCACCCAACTGCCAAAGTCGCTCATATTCGCACGCATTACTCCTGGTGCCCTTTTGATTGCTATTGTGTGGCTCATCGGTATGTGGCTTCTGAGCAAGGCAGGCAAAGATCTCCCCTGGCAAGAAAAGGGGCGTGCGCCGGGTGCCGCGCAAGGTCAGCGAGGCGATAAGACGAAAGAGACAACACAGAAATGGAGCAATCCACGCGTCATCATCGTGTTCCTGATCGCCTCACTCGTCACCCTCATTGCTGGTGTAGCACTTGAGGAGAGCGGCAATAGCATTGCGACACATATCGGATTGAGTGGAGTCCTGTTCGGTAGCACAGTCCTGGCTGCGGCCACCTCCCTACCGGAACTCGCAACGGGACTGACATCTGTCAAGGCAGGAGCCTACAACCTTGCCTTTGGTGATATCTTCGGCGGCAACGCCTTTTTGCCCGTACTCTTCCTGGCAGCGACCTTGCTCTCCGGGCAAGCTGTCCTGCCACAAGCGCATAATACTGATATCTACCTGGCAAGTCTCGGCATATTGCTTACGACAGTCTATATGACTGGGCTGATCTTTCGACCGAAACGACAAATCTTGCATATGGGAGTTGACTCGTTGGTGGTCCTTGTCTTCTATATCGTTGGGACAGTGGGATTGTTTGCCATAGCCCATAGCTCATGAAAGGATAGAATTACTATGAGTTTTCATCTGGTGATTGCGTCGTTCGGTTTTCCTATTTGGCTACGTGTGAGCCACTATATTAACTTACTCTTCATTGGACTGCTCATTCGCAGTGGCATCCAGATTCTCGCGGCACACCCCCGGTTGTACTGGAACGACAACAGCACGCCGGGAAAAGCATGGATCAAGTTCACGGGAAAGAAAATACCAGTGGGCAAGGATGTTGTCTATACCTCGCTCGATGACGAGGTATCTGCATCTCCCTGGTTAGCCCTTCCTGGCGGAAAAAATCTCGGCATCGGTCGGCACTGGCATTTCTTCTCTGTCATTTTCTGGGTACTCAACGGTGTGATTTATATCGTTTTGCTCTTCACCACAGGAGAATGGACATGGCTGATTCCCACATCCTGGTCTATTATTCCTGATGCGTTCCATACCTTTCTTACCTACATTACCTTTCATATTCCACCAGCAAGTGACTTTCACCCATACGACCCACTTCAGCAACTCGCCTATGCAGGAGTCGTCTTTCTACTTGCGCCATTTATGTTGCTGACGGGAGCCACGATGTCGCCCGCAGTTGCCGCACGCTTTCCCTGGTATATCAAGCTCTTCGGAGGGCGGCAGGTGGGGCGAAGTTTACATTTCTTGAGCCTGCTGGCTTTCATTGGCTTCATCATTATTCATACATCCCTGATCCTCATCGTTCATTTCCAAAACAACATTCGAGACATCGTGCTTGGCAGCGAACAAGCAAACTTCGGAATAGCTGGTAGCATCGCTATTGCCGCGCTTGTGCTTGTCGCCATCATCTACGTGTGGTCAACACTGTATTCAGCACACCATCGGCGGCAGGTTCAGCATGCGCTGGGTGCTGTGGTTGATCCCACACGGAGAGTGCTCCTGCACGGAGAAAAGTCGGTCCAGCACTATAAAGAGGCTGATATCTCGCCGTACTTCTGGGTCAATGGTGCGCCTCCCACCAGTGAAGAGTATCGCGCACTGGCACAGAACAACTTTCGTGATTGGAGATTGGAAGTAGGCGGTCTGGTCAAAGAATCACTGTGCCTTTCCCTTGATGACCTGCGTGCTATGCCTGTCACCTCACAAATTACAAAGCATAATTGTATTCAAGGTTGGTCAGGGGTTGGGAAGTGGACAGGGGTACTTGTTTCAGAAATCCTGAAACGCTGCCAGCCACTCCCAGAGGCAAGGTATCTTGTCTTTACCTCGTATGGTCTCGATGAGCATAGTCTTGATGGGAAAAACTACTATCCATTCTATGAAGTCATCGATTTTGAGTTGGCGAAGCACCCTCAGACAATCGTGGCCTACGACCTCAATGACGAGCCAGTCCCCATTCCTCATGGGGCACCGCTCAGGCTACGTGTCGAGACGGTTCTGGGATACAAAATGGTGAAATACCTGCACTCAATCGAGTTTGTTGAACGCTATGATAACATACGTGCAGGTCAGGGGGGATCGCGTGAAGATACGATGTATTACGGAAAAGGCGCAGAGGTGTAAGACGTGTTTCCTCACGAAGCAGAATAGGAGAAAGTAAATGAGTTCAAACCATACGAGAAATAATCTGAAAGTAGTGACAGATGTGGGTACTTTGCTTGCTGGTTGGAGACGTATACAGCGTAAAGCGGTTGACATGCACGGACACGTTGTCCTTATCACGGGCAGTTCACGAGGGCTAGGATTAGCTCTCGCTGAGGAATTTGCGCTGCAAGGAGCGCGACTTGTTGTATCTGCACGCGATGAGCAGGAATTGGAACAGGCACGGCAGCAACTTGCCTCACAAGGGGCGGAGGTACTTGCCATTCCGTGCGATATGACGCAACGCGAGCAGGTGCAACATCTGGTGGAGCAAGCAACCACGCACTATGGACGGGTAGATATTCTTGTCAATAACGCAGGAATTATTACTGTTGGACCATTTTTGGCGCAAACACTCAATGATTTTGAAGACAGTATGAATGTTCTCTTCTGGGGACCTGTGTATGCAACACTGGCGGTGCTTCCTCAAATGCTTGAGCGAAAAAGTGGCTCCATCGTGAATATCTCTTCAATTGGAGGCAAGGTGAGCGTGCCTCATCTCTTACCCTATTCCAGTGCAAAGTTTGCGCTCACAGGCTTCTCAGAGGGTACACATGCTGAACTTGCGAAAGAGGGTATACATGTTGTAACAGTGACTCCGGGACTGATGCGAACCGGCTCGCCCGTCAATGCGCTCTTCAAAGGCAAGCATCATGCCGAATATACGTGGTTCAGCATCGCGGACAGTCTTCCCCTACTCTCGATGAGCGCGAAGAAAGCCGCGCAACACATCGTGCGAGCGACGCAAAGACACAGTGTAGAGGTGACACTTACACTACCTGCGAAAATGCTCGCGCTCTTTCATGGTGTCTTTCCTCAACTGACCATAAAGATACTCAGCATAGTAGACCGTCTCTTACCAAAAACGGGTCAAGCTCAAGGCTTTGATAGAAGCACAGGAAAGGAAAGCGAAACTCCCCTCTCTCAATCCTTCCTGACGACACTCGGACAACAGGCCGCCCAAACGTACAATCAAAAGCGCGACGAGCCATAACGTGTTCTTTTTCGCCGCTCTCAGAGTCTAAGTATTACCATTGCCTCTGGTGTCCATCCACGTGAACGAGATCAATGCCTGTCGCACTTACAGTCTGGAACATGTAACGCTGATGTTCCAGTGACCAGATTAACTGCCAGACACCGCCTGCAATCACAATACCATGACTCCAGGCTTCAAGGGCAAAAGCGGCACGACGACTTACCGATAAATGATAGATTGGGGAAGAAAGAGTGAATTCGTAGCACTCGCAAGCCACCTCCCCACGATCACAGACGAGCGTTAAGCTGTCTATTCTATTATAGAGATCGTCTTCAGTATAAAGACCGAGGACGATATCTCTGCCAAATTCAAGCGATACTTCATCGCTATCTCCATCCTGGCGAACTGTAGCGTTAAAAATGATTTTATGGTGCTGCCCGTTCATGTTTGCCACCCCCGTAAAAAACAAGAAGCATATCACAGTGTTTCTAGTATTCTACGATAAGAGGGCGAGGAAATGCTACTCTACTCAGAAACGTTCAAGGGCTTCTTCGTTTTGTTCACATTGATAAGCAGCGCATTGAGCGAGTTAACAAAGTTGGGGCCAGTTGATCGTAACTCAGTGAGCGTAGTGCGGGAAAGATGATGTAAAATCTCTTCTCCCTGTGGCGTTAGACTGACGAGGACACGACGCTGATCTTCATCGTCGCGGCGTCGTTCAACAAGTCCCTTATTCACAAGTCGGTCAATCAATTCAACAGTACTATGATGCCTGAGCTGGAGTCGTTCCGCGAGTTCGCCTACTGTTGCAGTCTTGTCTTCAGGCAACCCCTTTATCGTAAGCAACAATTGATGCTGCTGTGGTTCAAGATTGGCTGCGTAAGCAGCTTCTTCGCTGAAGCGGAGAAAGCGGCGAATTTGATAGCGAAACTCTGCTAACGCTTGATAATCAGGTATCGAAATGGTATCCTCCTTCATATTTCTTCTCCCATCGTTTCGTTCGTGCTGCTATGAAAAATGGTACGATAATTGCTCAACGTACCATCTATCAGCTTTACCCAAGCTCTACTATGATCGTAACACGACACTGTACCAAAGTCAATCAAAAGTATTTCTTTGAGCTAGTACGGAAGATGGTTATGCATCCAGAGGCCGCTTTGAGAAGCAGCCAGAGAGATGCACACGTCGAGCAGTTTTCTTTTGAACCGCTCAAACCATTTTGTATCTTTAGGATACTGATGAGCAAGAGTTATACGGTATATTCCTTGCTCGCTATAATTGCCGCGCAGTTTACACAACTTTTCTATTTCTAATGCTGTGAAGCCTGCCTTACGTAACATATCGCATCCCGCTGTATAATCCATACGCTCCATAACGTACTCCTTCTGTGACCGATGCCGTCTTTGGCACCACTGACTCCTTTATCATTCATTCCTCGCCTACTTGACTCGTGCTACGGGTTCGGTGCGGCAAGAGCAAACGCATACGTAGAACACGCTCTCTTTGACGCTCTTCTTCCAAGTTGCGTGATCGTGCTTTAAGGAGATCGCCGAGTGACACAATGCCCAGGAGTTTTTGTGGGTTAGCACGTTCAACGACGGGGAAGCGTGTAAAACCAGACTCAGCCATACGATAAACAACGGCCCGTAATGGTTCATCAGGATAGGCAACAACTGGCTGAGTGTAGACTAATGTGTTTCGTTGCTCATTATCACTGGAAGTTTCTTGTTGCAGTGCAAGATTCTGTAGTTCTTTTCGGGTCGTCACGCCAAGCAGGTGTTCATCATCATCTATAATGGGGAACAAGCGTTGAACACGGTTGGAATCAGGTGTACTCTTCAACGTCTGTGCCAGGTCTTGAAGAGCAGTGTTTTTTGAGAGCGCAACCATATTGGTACGCATGACCTCACGCACGAACAGAATCTCTAGGGGGTCGGTTGCATACTCGCGGCTGAGATGATAGCCGCGCCGACTCACCTTCTCGGTGAGAATGGAGCGACGCATTACCAGTACCGTGAAGCCATGAGCGATGACAACCGCGATCAGCAGTGGCAAGAGCGCATTCGTATCGTGCGTCAATTCGAGGGCAAAGACAATAGCGGTGAATGGAGAGCGCATCGTGCCACCCAGGACAGCAGCCATACTGATGAGCGGCCAGAAACCTGCACCTTCATTGGGCAAAAACAATGCCTCCAGTCCGCCAAGTGCGCCACCCATCATGAGGAGGGGAGCCAGAACGCCGCCCGATGTTCCTGAGCCGAGCGATACAGACCAGATGATTGATTTGACCACCAGGATACCGAGTATCAAGCCAGCAGTGCCATTTCCTTGCAGCAAATTTCCAATTACGTCATATCCAACGCCGAGAGCCTGGGGAAAAATCAAACCACCGATGCCTATTACAAGACCACCGATAGCGGGCCACCACATCCAGTGAATTGGTAAGAGGTGAAAGGCATCTTCGCTCGCATATACCGCCATCGTGAGAAGTGCTGAAAGCGCACCGCCCAACAAACCTACGAGGACACAGCCAAGGAATCCTCCTACGCCAATAAACGCTGCATGAGGTGTAGGGAAGAGCGGTCCAGGTCCGAGCAGATAATAGCGCATAATGGCCGCAACCGCGCTCGCCAGGGCAACGGGCACAAGACTGCGTGGCTTCCACTCGAAGAGCAATAGCTCGACGGCAAGCAAAACAGCAGCAACTGGCGCGGCAAACGTTGCCGACATGCCCCCGGCAGCACCTGCAACCAGCAATATCTTGCGCTCAGCACTGGTGAGATGGAAGAACTGAGCAATCATCGAGCCGACTGCTCCCCCTGTCATAATAATCGGACCCTCGGCACCGAAGGGACCACCAGAGCCTATCGAGATGGCCGAGGAAATTGGTTTTAGGAGGGCTACTTTGGGTTGTATGCGGCTCCCATTGATAAGAATCGCTTCGATGGCTTCAGGAATGCCATGTCCTCGAATACGCTCGGAGCCATAGCGGGCCATGAAACCAATGATGAGGGCACCAATGACCGGAACCAGAACTTCAAATATACCCAGCTTATTGCCAGCGGGTGAGACAAGGGCTGTACTCCAACGCTGAAAGAAGAAGAGATTGGTAAAAAGTCCGATGAGTCTGAGCAGAATGAGCGCAACGAATGCACTGATCACACCAATGAAGAGTGCAAGCAAGGAGATAAGCACCATGCGAGGACCCGCCGTAAAATCGCCGAGTTTGCCTAACTCCTCGTGATTTCCCAGATTTCTAAACGAGTGGACAAATCGTTGCCATGAAAAGAAGAACATACTTTCTGAACCTCTTTGCCTTGTGATAGTCAAGGAGGCGTATCGTTTACACCTCATCATCTTGGTATTACTATCGTCTTACGATATAAATATATCCAATGGGAACAGCATATGTCAAGTAGGGAGAGAAGCCCTGCAACATCCTTGACGACACCATCATGTTACATAAAGCGGCAATTGTAAGTGGTAGTAGTAGCACCGAGGATTTCGGCAAAATTGTTGTATCTGTCCGTATGGTGAGGGAAGCTGTAAAGCTATCGGGCAATAGACTGGCATCCGAATGCCGACGAGTGGCAGTATTATATCGAGGGGAGCGGACGTATGACCGTGTTCGCAGCCGAGGGAAAGGCGCGTACCTTCGACTATCAGGCCGGAGATATAGGCTATGTGCCGTTCGCGATGGGTCACTACATCGAGAACACGGGAAACACAACGCTGCGCTTCCTGGAAATGTTCAGAAGCGATCATTTTGCGGATATGTCGCTGAAGCAGTGGATGGCATTGACACCACCGGAACTGGTGCAGGCGCACCTGAATCTGAACCAGACGGTGATGAACTCTTTGTCGAAAGAGAAGAAACCCGTCATCAGGTGAAATATACGTAGGGGTCTCATTCATTACACCCTGGAACGGCCTGTGATGCAGTCCCAGAGTGTAATGAATGAGACCCCTACAGCCTTACGATAATTGTATCCCCCTCATCACATCATCAAACCAGCCCGCGCCAAACTTCCAGGTGCCATAGAGAATGAGGGCTGCTTCTCCTGTGGGCGAGAAGTTGCCGTGATGAGTGAAAATGCTCTCTTTGAGACTCGCGGCGGTAACGCGCAATATACGTAATGCTTTGACTTCGTTGTCTTCTGGTTTGCGCTTCGACGCTGTGGCAAGGGGAATATTCAGGCGTGTGACAAAGCACAATTCTGGGTGTGGTAAGAGGGTATCGTAGACCATGCCGAGGCAATACTGTTCGCGAATATCCGTCGTTTGTATCCCTGTCTCCTCACGCATCTCACGGTTCATGGCCGCGAATGGGTCCGGTGCATGCTCTTTGTCATCGGTGCCACGCTCCATAAAACCGCCGATGACGTGAAAACGCCCATCGTGTGCATCGGTCCCTTGGCGCTGCTCTAACAGAATAAAGCCATCGAGCGTCTCAATGACCGTACACACGGAAAGCGGATTGCTCACGCCAGCCCGCGTCAACTGCCGTACAAATTCGGGAGTACGTGTTGCGACGTACTCTTTATAGCCAGTAGTGCCAAGTATGATGTGTAACGTGGCGTCGTTCGCCGTTCGCACTTCCATCAGTCGGAAAAGATTGCCGTCGAAGAGCAGGAAGTTGTGTTCCTGAGCCTGCACCAACTTTTCGTCCCAGATACGTTCCATCTCAGCCTGCATATCGGGCGTTAGCATCATGTGTCGTGCTGAATTGTAGTCGATGACAAGTTGCTCTGGTGTATAGCGACCACGCACCAGAAACTCAAATTCAAGCATGTTATTATTCCCATTCGATGGTAGCGGGTGGCTTGGAGGTAATGTCATAGACGACACGATTGACCCCCGGCACCTCGTTGACGATGCGATTGGCGATGCGCCCCAACAGGTCAGGCGAGAGACGTGCCCAATCAGCAGTCATAAAATCGCCTGTGGTCACGGCGCGTACCGCAACGACGTTCGTATAGGTGCGGTAATCGCCCATGACGCCAACGCTTTGTAGTGGGGTCAAGACCGCGAAGGCTTGCCCCAACTCGCGGTAGATGCCCGCGCGTCGTATCTCGTCAATGACGATGGTATCAGCCGCTCGTAGCGTTGCCAGCTTTGTTTCGTCAACGGCACCGATAACGCGAATTGCCAGCCCTGGGCCGGGGAAGGGATGACGCCAGACCCATTCATCGGGTAAGCCCAGTGCCAGCCCGATTTCACGTACCTCGTCCTTGAAGAGAATACGCAACGGCTCGACCAGTTGCAACGACATCTCTTCCGGCAAACCACCGACATTGTGATGCGTCTTGATACGTGTCGCGGTAGACGCGGTGTCGTGACTGGTGCTTTCGATGACATCGGGGTAGAGCGTACCTTGCGCTAGAAATGCGATTGGTCCGTGTTGCTCTTCCAATCGTGCCGCCTCAGCCTCGAAGACGCGGATAAATTCTTCGCCGATGATGCGCCGCTTCTGTTCAGGGTCAACGACATCGGTGAGGCGTGTGAGGAAGCGTTTCTGGGCATCGACGACGACAAGTGGGATGTGCATATGCATTGCGAAGGTGTCTACCACCTGTTCGCGCTCGCCTGTTCGTAAGCAGCCTGTATCGACGAAGACGCACGTAAGCTGATCGCCAACCGCACGGTGTACCAGCAGGGCCGCGACTGCCGAGTCTACGCCGCCGGAGAGTCCACAAATGACTCGTTTGTTGCCAACCTGAGTACGGATTTGCTCGACCGCCTCTTCGATCACCACGTTTGGTGTCCATGTGCCATCACATGCACAGATGCGGTACAGGAAATTGCGGATAATGTCTTTGCCCTGCGGAGTGTGTGTCACCTCTGGATGGAATTGCAGGCCAACCATGCCTCGCTCATTTGCGATGGCTGCAACGGAATTGCTTTCGGTTGAGGCAAGCATATGAAACCCTTGTGGCAGGATATCGACGCTATCACCATGACTCATCCAGACAGGCAGGCGGAGGGTCTCTTCTTGTGGTGAGAGATGCTCAGTTTGGGCAGGTGAGGCGGTGATGCCTTCAAAGATACGAAATGAGGCGTCATGCTGCACGTGGGATAGCACCTCGATGGTGGCGGGACCATACTCACGCTGTTCGTGAGCAAGTTCGACATGGCCGCCAAGTTGCATTGCCATAAGCTGCATGCCATAGCAGATGCCCATAACTGGAATGCCACTTGTGAGAATGGCGGGATCACAGACGGGGGCACTCTCGTCATAGACGCTGGCTGGTCCCCCCGAAAGAATAAAGCCCTTGATATCAAGGTATGGCTGTTGTTGTAGCGATGCCAGTGTAGTGGTTGCTGGCAATAGTTCACTATAGACGGAACACTCGCGCACACGACGGGTAATCAACCGACTATACTGCGAACCAAAATCGAGAACGATGATCGCCTGTCGGCGTTCCTGGGGATGCATGAGCGTCCTTTCCTCTGTTACATTATGGCAACATTCGCAAATGTTTTAATTATACGCGCGGACCGCCCGCGACGTAGATAATTTGACCATTAACGAAACCAGCCTCTTCTGATGCAAGGAAGGTAATCACATTGGCGACATCGCGTGGTTGCCCGACGCGTCCGACGGGAATCATTTTAGCTCCCGCCTCTATCTGCGCCTGTGGGTCAAATCCCTGGCGGCGTGCGGTGGCACGGGTCATCTCGGTATCGATAAAGCCAGGTGCTACAGCGTTAGCGGTAATGCCATAGCGACCCAGTTCTATCGCGAGTGTACGCGTCAGACCCTGGAGACCCGCCTTCGCCGTCGAGTAGTTTGCTTGTCCACGATTGCCCAGCGCGGATGTCGAGGAGAGCGAGACGATACGGCCATAGTTTTGCTTCACCATCTGGACCTGTGCAGCGCGACTACACAGAAACGCACCTTTCAGGTGTACATTCATTACCGTGTCCCAATCGTCATCGGACATCTTAAATAAGAGATTGTCGCGCAAGACGCCAGCGTTATTGACAAGAATATCGAGGCGTCCAAAGTAGCTTACCGTCTGATCTATCGCCGCCTGCACCATTGCGCTATCAGCAACGTTACATGGCACCACTAGCCCCTCGGAGCCGACGCGCTCTAGCTCTGCTGCGACTTGTTTACAGCCTGCTTCGTCGATATCAGCGAGGGCGACACGTGCCCCCTCTTCTGCCATGCGTAGGGCGGTTGCGGCACCAATGCCGCGTCCCGCGCCCGTCACAAACGCTACTCGTCCATCGAGTCGTCCCATAATGAATCGCTCTCCTTATCAGTTGCTACAAATATACTGTGATGTTTGAGTATATCACACAGCAAGGCTTCTATTCAGAGCATGAGGTTACTTAGAAAACCGCCGAGCAGTGCGTGCCTGCGCCTTGGCTGCCTCTTCTATGCGGTTCCTCGGCGGTGCGTTCGTCTCCAGCAAGCTAAGAAGGTTGCTGGAGACCGCTGCTATCTCGTCAACGGCGGCAAGAAATGCGGCTTCGTTGGTTTTCGATGGCTTGTTGAAGCCACTCACCTTACGCACGAATTGCAAAGAGGCTGCACGAATCTCTTCCTCGGTTACAGGCGGCTCGATGTTAAAGAGCGTCTGGATGTTTCTACACATAAACTTTCCTTTGCTGGATGTGTTCTAACGGAGTGAGACATTGGCCGATGATGTGCTTTTTCACTCTGGAAGCACAGAGTCGCTCACGCTTCTGTAGTCGAGGCCGATAGTTCTGTAACCTCCATCCCCGAATCCCCTTCAACGGAGGCACGTACCTGCGTAGTTGGCCTGACACTGGATACTGCCCAGACAAAGATGGCGAGACTGAAGACAACCACAACGGCAATATCTACCCACAGCGGGATGAGTTCGATCCCGCCGCCATACTGTCCCAAGTACGAGATGACTGCCATACCAATGAGGTACGGCCACAACCAGAGTGTGTGCCGGAAGTCGAGTGACGGTCGGGTATGAACTGATTTAGTAACTAGAGAGATTGCCATAAGTACAAAGCCAAAGACGAGCAGGGCGAGTAATCGCCAGACGACACCCCAGCCGCTCCAATACACGAGCAGATTGGCAGCGATGAAGCTGATCGGCGCGAGCACGCGACCGCCTTTGAGCACAAACGGGCGCGGGTGATCCGGATCGCCCCGATGCAGTGCTGCATAGGCCAGCGGCGTGAAGACGTACATGAGCACAGCCGCTGAGGTGACGAAGCCCACAAACGTTTGCCATCCGGGAAACGGCAGGAACAGCAGCATGCCGACTATGAAGGAGAAGATCAGACTGATGAGCGGTACCCCCCGCACGCTCACCCGCGCGAAGACTGCCGGAACGTAGCCCTCACGCGCGAGTGCATAGGGGAAGCGTGCGCTACTGCCAAGGTAGAGGAGGGCCGTGCCAGCGGGTGAGATGAAGGCATCGATGTACAGCAACACTGCCAGCCACGTCAGGCCCAGGCCAGTGGCTATTCCAGCGTAGGGGCCAAAGTTCCCCTTGCTAATCGGACTCGCCCAACCATGTACAAGGTTATTTGGAGTCAAGGCTGCGATGAAAACAACCTCGAGGAGCAGATAGATGATCGTACCGATGATCTGCGCGTAGATAATTGCTCGCGGAATCGTGCGGCCAGGATCGCGCACCTCTCCGGCGAGTTCAACGGCTTGCTCGAAACCGATTAGGGCGAACACGACCCCGGCTGGCAGGGCTTGGAGGACGCCTTTGACGCCGAAGGGGGCGAAGCCACCGCCAGCGGAGAAATTGCCCGGATGGAACGCCGCGATACCGAGCGCGATGATGGTGAGCAAGGGAATGGCAATCTTCCACCAGACCGCTGCCGTGTTGGTCTGTGCCATACGTGCGACTCCCCAGGCGTTAATCGCGGTGAAGATGAGCATCAAAATGGCCGCCACGAGGTAGCCCAGCGGTGTAAGGACCGTTACTCCACCGCTCATCTGGGAAAGGCCCGACAGATAGTTGGTGGCATACTGGAGCGCGGCCTCTACCTCGATGGGGGCGAGGGTCACGCTATATATCCAACCCATCCACCCGGCGGTGAAACCCGCCAGGCCCCCAAAGGCGTAGTGCGGGAACCGGGCCGACCCTCCTGCGACCGGGTAGGCAGCACTGAGTTCGGCATGAACGAGCGCAAGCACCGCGACGATTGCTGCACCAAGAACCCACGAGATTACTGACGCGGGTCCAGCGACCTCGGCAGCGGAGAGCGCGCCGAGTAACCAGCCAGATCCAATGATCGACCCGACTACGGCGAAGGTGAGACCAAGCAAACCCATATCTCGCCGCAGTTTGTGCTCTCCGCGCGAACCATGAGGGTCGGTCGTTCGCATGTCCGTTTCCATAGTCACCTCCATAGTACAACACCCTAGTTCTTTTGCACAGTACATCGGGTGAGTTATTTGGCTGGTCGTTCGAGTGCAATGACAGGAATTTCGCGTGCCGTCTTCTTTTGGTATTCGGCATAGGGAGGAAATACTTCTGCTGCTTTCTTGAATGCTTGTTCTCGCTCATTGCCGCTGAGAATCCGGGCAGTGGTCTCAAATTTCTCGCTATCGACCTCAACAGTCACTTCGGGGTGGGCCAGCAGGTTAAGATACCACTCAGGATGTTTCGGATGGCCTCCTTTGGACGCTACTGCAAGTATGCGATTCCCGTCAGCAACAAGCATCAAGGGAGCTATGCGAGGTTGACCAGTTTTAGCTCCTGTGGTTGTCAGCAAGATTAACGGTGTCCAACCTTTCACCTGACCTCCATGTGCCCGGAATTCCTCGATAACCGATTTGTTTCGTTCATTCCATGTATTCATCAATCAAATCTCCTCTTTGGCGTATTGAATGAAAACCGAGAAAAAATAAGCAGTCCCACAAGTACCTCTCTACGAGAAGAACATCTTTGCTCAGGCACCTACCAATTGGTAGATATAGCGTACCATGCACATCTTTTTTTCGTCAAGGGGAGACAATGGCAGAAATAAACATGGCGCAAGGAAAGACTTTATTACACCTTTGCTTCTAATTTACTCTTGGTATGTAATTCTTTAATTGCGTCTTTTGCTATCCACTGTGCTGTTGTAGAATCCATATCCTTGATCGCTTCTGCCCACTCCAATGCAATAACACGAAGACGGCTATTACGCTTGCCAATCTGTCGCAAGGCCCAATTGACCGCTTTTTTTATAAAATTTCGCTTATCTACGGCATATTGCTTCATTAGGGGAAAAAACGGAAGAAATGCCTCATCGGGGGCACTTCTATCATGAACGGCTAGCTCAGCCATCATCACAAAACCCGCACGCCGCACAAACTCTTGCTCTCGATGGCACCATTCGATGGCCTTTTGATACGCATGGGGTGTTCTATCAAACAAATTTCCACATACTTGATCGCACACATCCCACGAATCAAACTCGTTGACCCATGCTTCCATCTGTTGGCTAGAAACCAGATGTGGCTCTGCAATCATCGAGGCCAATATCCTTGCCTCATGAATGCCAGATACCCAAAGTTCCAATGCTAGTGCGTGGCTCTTCCCAATTTCTCGCGCTATTTTTCGCAACGCAGGAATGGAGATACCTAAAGCATGGGTTGGTCTGATGCCAAACTTTACCATCCCTTCGACAACTTGGGCATTGGCCTGTAGCGACAATTGCGCGATGATCTCATCTGCTGTCATAGTAATGTAACTCTTCGATTCCAATTACAGTGCTAAATACACTATTACGTCGTTAGAGGGCCTGCTGAACCTCGACAGATGAGTGTTCATGACGTTCGTAGCGGTGAGGCAGGGTCGTTTCGCACCAATCCTAATAGCTGCGTGCTGACCTCGTAGTGGATATTGGCGGCTTTATTCATAATACCACTCAACTCCTCTTCGCTGAGATCGCGTGTAGGGTCCCAACCATAGCGTTTGAGATCAACACGTTCATCCTGTGAAAAGACAATCCCTTCTGTTTCTAACAGGCTACGCATCTTTCCCTTTTGACCGAACGCCCAACTTCCTGACAACTCGCCCTTACTATTTATGACACGCTGTGCGGGTACTCCCTCTGGCGATTCGTTCATAATCCAGCCGACCATGCGTGCGCCGCGTGGGTAACCAACCGCTTTTGCTAACCAGCCATACGTCGTTACACGCCCTACAGGACACGCCTGGACTAAGGCAAAGACACGAGACGCTAGTGTAGCGACCTGTTCAGAAGTAGGAGATGTTTCGTTGGACATTGAGTGTACCTCCATTGTGTTTCAAAGAAAACAACGAATCAGATGGCGCAGTTTTCCCATATCAAAGAGAATACTATTTTTTAAGGTTCCACGCCTCTCATAAGGGCTTTTGGGGGGATATTTTTATCATCCATCGACTCCCGTGTTCATAGACGAATATGCTGTTGACTTGGTGACAAGCTCTATACCTGTTATACTGTCCGTGTAAGTACTATTTTCAGTAGCAGCAAGGAGCAACACAATAATGGCATCCATCCTCGATTTGACACAGCAGCGACACGCGCATATCGACCAGCGTCTGCACAACGATATGGTGATCTGGCTCAACTCGGTTCGCCCCAATGCACACCCACATGCGGTGGTGGTCTGGTTCCTGTGGGATGGCGAGTCGGTTCTGATCTTTAGTCGCCCAAAAAATCAGAAATTGGTCAATATACAGCACAATCCGAATGTGCTGCTGGCACTTGATAATACGAACGATGGCTCAGACCCAGTTACTATCGAAGGCACTGCAACACTGCTCGCTCCTGGCGTGATGAGCGCAACCCTGCAAGCCTACGTCAAAAAATACGGTGAAGGCATAAAGGAGCTAGGCTTTACACCTGAGCAGATGGCGGCAGAATATAGCCAGGGTATCCGTATCACTCCAACGCGTGTGATGTAATGAGACGGAACAATGAGAAATACAGAGAGCGTATGGGGCGTGTCCCATACGCTCTCTGTATTTCTGTGCTTTGCTCCATATACTGATGGACTTACGCGATATTCCTTTTTAAAGTGTTCCCCTTTAAGGTGTTCCCCAGAAGCATGATGAGCCAAATAAGGATGAGGAAGACCACCATAATGCCCAAACAGTAGAGCGCGACGCCACCGTAGCCGCCTACTTTACTAGGGTTAAAGAACGGATAGGCATAGAAACCCACGATTGAGCCACGGATTATCGAGTAGACTAAGTAGAGGAAGGGAAAGATGAGCCACACCCAGGTCTGTGTAATGGCAAGCTTCGTCTTCGGCGGCTGGTAGAGCCAATCGACCACCATCACCACTGGCATCACATAATGCAGAACGAAGTTCACCCAGGGCAAAAGAGAACCCAGGTCCTCGTCCCTCAGTAAGAGGCCGAAAACGATGCCGACGAGAGCCATACAGACCACCGCTGCTCCTCGAATGAGGTCAAACGTAGCGGTTGGTTCACGACGTTGTAGAAGGTAGAGTGCGCCAAGAAGCAAAACCACAGCGGCAAAAATATTTGATAAATTGGTAAAGTAGCTGAAAAAGTTCACCACGCTGAAATGCATTTGAACTTGAATAGTGAGTTGAGTGACGATGGCCGCCAGAGTGAGGAGACCGAAAAAGAGCCGAGCAATAAGAAGGACTGTTCGTTGTGTTGCACCCATGCTTACTTCCTCCATGTACTATATCGCGTGCTTCGCGAACGTTGATAGAGTGGAAACCTATTCGCTCTATAGCCCCGATTGAGTACAGCGGGGCGCGTAGAACCTTCACTTTATACTACATCCGATTCTGCACGTTCGTCAACGCACATTGGCTGTCCCCAAAGCAAAGAAAATCTTTCTCTGTCTTATGTAAGACTTCTTCACATTCTTCTCTATAAAACTTGCTGGTACCCCTTCTAATCTTCTCATAGATGGAGATAGCAGGCTGAGAGCCAGTTGAGCGCATTTCTTTTGTAATACAAAATGAAGTGCAAAGAAACAGACGATAAAGGAAGGGGATGTATACTGTGTTCAGTAGTGAACGATGTTCTTTGGGTGCCATTTGCTCTAACGAGCAATACTCCGCATCAGTAGCACAAGAGCCAGTTGTTCCGACTGCATAATGTCGAGCGCGATGTTCCATTATCGTCTGTCGTCGAATGCTCTCTTGTCGCTGGTTCGTAGCAGTGTTGCTCCGAGCAAACTTTCGATCATCGTCACTCCAAACAGGACAAAGACCTTCTCGTCTCCCTGTTTTCCCCCAAGCAGTGGCGTGGGGTAGGCGACAACAGTGTCACCTGCCCCGCGCCTCTAGCTTTTTTGGCACTTCCCTCCTCTCTGTCACCCGAAATATTCGCGCTATGCGTCCCATATACGAAGTAAAGGAGAATCGTTTATGACCGATATTGCAAAATTCTTCGCAGATGATGAGCGCGTCCAAATATATCGCCCAGGCTTCTGTGCTGAGGATGGACAGTATGTGTTGTATTGGATGCAACGATCTCAGCGTGGACACGAAAATCATGCCCTCAATGCCGCCATCTCGCTTGGTAACACACTGAACCTTCCTGTGGTCGTGTTGTTTGTGATTACAGAGTATCCAGAGGCCAACCTACGGCACTATACCTTTATGCTGGAAGGCATCGGAGTCGCTGCAGGCTATTTGGAAAAGCGCGGCACACCCCTACTTCTTCGGTGCGGCAAGCCATTGGAAGAGGTGGTCAAGCTTGCCCGTGAGTTGCGCGTCGCGGCGGTCATTAGCGACGAGGCAGAGCTACGTACTCCGCGCTCCTGGCGTGCTGAGGTGAAGGAGCAGCTAGACGTTCCCTTTGCCTGTGTCGATGCCGATGTCGTGGTGCCGAGCAAATTTTTTCCGAAAGAAGAGTGGGCGGCCCGAACGTTGCGTCCGAAAATTCAGCGTCTCATTCCAATGTATCTGCAACCCATGATTGATGCGGAGGTAGGGCATCCACTGCACAAGGCACCTGTAGACGCTGGTGACACGCATAACCCGTTAAGCTATCTACAAAGCCTGAAGATTGACCGTAGCGTCGAGCTATCACCACAATTTCACGGTGGGCAGGATGAGGGCAAGCGTCGCTTAGGAGTCTTTATCGCAGAGCGGATCGCAGGTTATGCGGAGCGACGCAATCTACCAGAGGTCTCGGAGACAAGCGAGCTTTCGGCGTATCTGCACTTCGGACATATCTCTGTACAGCAAATGGCGTGGGACATAGAGCAGTACGTGCCTACGCCAACGGGTAGCGCAGCGATTGATGCCACCGGAGGTCGTACCGCCTATCTGGAAGAGTTGATTGTGCGTCGTGAGTTAGCCATCAACTTCGCGCTTCGCAATCCTCACTACGACTCGCTAGAGGGCTGTCCTGATTGGGGGAAGAAGACGCTAGCGAAACATGCACACGACCCGCGCTCCTGGACCTACATGCGTGAAGAGCTAGAACAGGCCAGGACGCACGACGAACTGTGGAATGCCAGCCAGCGCGAAATGACGACAACGGGTCGTATGCACGGCTACATGCGAATGTACTGGGCTAAGAAAATTCTCGAATGGACCGAAACGCCAGAAGAAGCCTATGCCGATGCGCTCTACCTCAACGACAAATACGAAATAGATGGCCGCGACGCCAACGGCTATACGGGTGTCGCATGGGCTATTTGTGGCAAGCATGACCGCCCATGGGGACCGGAACGCCCAATCTTCGGCCTTGTGCGCTATATGGCCCTCAGTGGGATGCAGCGCAAAATGGATACCCGCGCGTATATCTACAAATGGGGGAAGAAATAAGAAACCAGCGATGTCGAGGCGGAAATGCCAGCATTTCCGCCTCGACATCGCTGGTTTCTTATTACGTTGTCTTCATCTCGACATCTACGAGTACCTCGACCTTTGGCGTTGGTTCGCGAATGTCTATTGCAAGCTTGCCCTCAACCGCAGTGACATAGACCTCGCCATTCTCTGGAATGTCGGCGAGCAGGATACGCATACTCAGTGGCACCGTCAGGAGCTTCTCGATGACGCGGCGCAGTGGACGCGCACCTTGCGTCTCGCTAAAGCCCTCTTTACACAGCAGGTCTATCGCGCTCTCGTCGGTTTGTAGCAGCAAACCCTGCTCTAGCAAACGTGCCGCGAGTTCGTTCATTTGGAGGCGTGTGATCTCGTGTGCCTGTTCCTGCTCTAACGGATGGAAGATCACCACTTCGTCGATACGATTGAGAAACTCCGGGCGGAAGGTCTGGCGCAAACGCTCTAACAGGCGGTCGCGCTGCATCTCTTCGGCGTTGCTCTTGATGCTGGCGCGGAAGCCGTGTGGCATCGAGTGACCCAGCATATCGGTACCCACGTTCGAGGTCATAATCCAGATGGCGTGCTGAGCATCGACGGTATGACCCTGTGCATCCGTCAAGCGGCCAGCATCGAAGACTTGCAGGAACAGGTCGAACACCTCTGGATGGGCTTTCTCAACCTCGTCGAGCAGCACAACGCAGTGCGGACGACGCCGTAGTTTTCCTGTCAACTGGCCCTCTTGGTCGTAGCCAACGTAGCCAGGGGGCGAACCGATCATACGCGAGACCGCGTGCTTCTCCATATATTCCGACATATCGACGCGAATAAGGTGTTCTGGCGAACCGAATACCTCGGAGGCAAGTGCGCGTGCAAGTTCTGTTTTACCAACGCCCGTTGGTCCCAGGAAGAGGAAGACGCCCGCCGGACGGTTACGCGGCTTGAGACCGGCACGCGCAACCTGAATTGCCTGGCTTACCCGCTTGACCGCTTCGTTCTGTCCAACCACGCGTGCTTTCAGGCGCGACTCAAGACTTAACAGGCGATCACGCTCCTCACGACCGGGGGCACGCACGGGGATGCCTGTGCGTGCTGCGATGACCTCTGCGATCATCGGTGCCGTGATAATAGGCGAGGCTAACTCTTCGTCCTCGTCCTCAAATCCTAACTCTTCATCCTGCTCCTCTTGCTCTAATGAGAAGACGCGAGCCTGTGAACATGCCTCATCGAGAACACTACAAGCTTTGTCGGGAAGGCGCATATTAGGCAGGTATTGCACCGAGAGATTGACGGCGGCATCTAATGCCTCATCTGTAATAGTGGCGTGATGGTGCTGCTCGTATAGTTCACGCATACCATGTAGAATCGCCAGAGCCTCTTCTGATGTCGGTTCCTCAATCTGAATGGGACGTAGACGACGCTCCAGCGCGGCATCCTTCTCGATTGTGCGGTATTCCTGTGGTGTGGTGGCTCCGATACAGCGCAGGCGTCCACCTGCCAGTGCTGGTTTGAGAATGCCTGCCGCGTCGATACTACCATCCGCCGCACGACCTGTGCCGATGAGCAGATGCATCTCGTCGATAAAGAGAATAATGTCGCCACTACCCTCGGCCTCTTCCAGGACTTTGAGGAGCCGCTCTTCAAATTCGCCGCGATACTTGGTACCCGCAACAAGTGAACTCGCGGACAATTCAATCAGCCGCTTGCCGCGTAGTTCGGGGGGAACCTTGCCATCGATAATACGCTGTGCAAGGCCGCCAACGATGGTTGTTTTACCCACACCAGAGTCGCCGATGAGAATAGGATTGTTGCGGTCTTTGAGCATCATTGTTTGCATAAGCTGGCGAATCTCTTTGTCTCGCCCGATCAATGGGGTGAGTTGCTTATTGGCCGCCTGCTTCGTCAGATCACGTCCAAGCTTTTCCAGCACCGAATTACCACCCTTTATGCCATCGGGATTCAGGACCCCTGGTATATCGGCGGGGGCGACATCGGGACCAGGGTTCGCGGCGGGGACGAGTTCCAGCAGTGCCCGCGCATTGCTGGTTAGAATCAGGTCAACCAGTTGTGTCGGATTGATGCCAAGCTTCGTCAAGAGTTCATGGGTGACGCCATCGCCTTCACCCAGCACCGCCTGGGCTATGGCACGCTCATCAACCACAATCGTACCCGCATTTGTCGCGTTGCGCTCTGCTGTCAACAATATCTCTTTGCAGCGACGTGTCGGCAAAATAGGTGTATCGCTTGTGGCCTTGCCAGAGCCGAGTGCCAGGCGAATAACGTCGCGTACCTGCTTGGAAGAGAAACCGAGGTTGCGTAGCGCATCCTGTGTGCAACCCCCATCGAGCTTGGTTAACGCGATAAAAAGATGTGGTGTGCCGAGGTAATCTTTGTGCATACGGCGTGCCTCGCCGAGCGCGAGTTCTAGCACGGCACGAAGGAAGCGACGGTCTGGTGAGTTTGATGCTGAAAACATTGGTGGCATAATATGAGTATCGTCAAGTCCTTCTATACGAAGTTCAGCAGGTCGCTCTTTCGAGGCCAGTGAGCCAACGACTAAACGCTGTGTCGGATCGCCATAGAGTACAAAACTCATCCACGATGTGTCGTCGGGATGCTGCTGTGCCATTGTGACGCGAGTACGCCGCAGAGCCTCGCCCAGTGTGACGCCATCGGCAACATCCTGGTAAAATAACGTGGTAAATGCGCGGGTACGTAATGCATTGATGGGCCAGCGCAACGTGACAACTGATCCCGCACCCGCTGAAAGAAGATTGGTTGCGACGCGCTCCATCGTCTCGTCGCGTTCCTGCTGGTTTGGTAATGGATTGCCGTTGCGAGCTTGCCGTTCGTCTTCATGATAGCTCAAGAAAATAAGTGGTCGTCTCGGCAGCGATTGTAAGAGTTGCTCTACGGCTCCGCCATCTAAACGCGAGTTGCCAGCGAGTGCCAGCACCGGTTCACCTCCAGGTGAGCTAGTAAGCGGTAGCGGACCTGCATAATGCACCACATGCGGTATATCGGTGTTCAGGCGCATCCGCATCTCTAGCTGGTTCGCCTGCTGACGGTAGAGGATAATGCGGGAAATCGACTCTGGCAGCGTGGTGCAGAGCGACGCCACCTCTTCTTCCGCGCTAATACGCTCGTTTGTGGGATTGACGAGAAAGAGGACCGAGAGTCCCTGTACATCGCGCCGCCCTAATTTGCGCGGCGGTCTCTCTGCCAAGAGTGCGCGATGCATGTTTTCGTGTCCAGCTTGAGCCACACGCCCTATCCCTGTATGCTGTGAGATATAACGTCCGGGCTTTGCCTGTGCATCGTAGAGCAGTTCCCAGGGGATATCAGGCGTATTTGTGCTGAAGATGAGTGCCGAATCTAAATAGCGTAGTGCTTCTTGCAGTGGGACAGGTAGCAGCGAGTCGAAGAGGAAACGACCAAGTGTGAGCAGGGCATCGTTGACGGTGCCGAGCTTCACGGTCTGGCGTTTGGCCTCGGCCTGCGCTAGCGTGTGCATCGACTGCGCCGCCGTCTGTAGAGTACGGCGCAAACGCTCACGTATCTCATGCGTAAGCTCGGTAGTATAGTCCTGGCCTATGGAAGTATCAGGAAGATCGAGATGAAAACGGTATGATGTATCAGTACGTGTAATATTTAATATAGCTACTTGTTCCATAGATAACTTCTCTTCTACAATCTTCCCACAACATTCCATGCGCTAAGGGCACAGATGAATCCTACAAAAACGATAGTGTTATAGTCGTAAATGCGAACACAGCATTTACGCCAAAAATCCTGATAAGTGTATATAGCAAGTCTAGTATACGTGTCAAAATGTACGAGTGTCAATAGTTGGGTTGCCTGTAAGATATAAGATTGTCCCAATGCTGAGACTCGCACCTTGCTTCGCTCGTGCGAGGGCGTCATAAATGAGGCCCCTACAATTTCGGTTGCTCGTAACATTTCGCCCCATCACCCGTATCAGGCACAGACAATGCGAACGACTGGTCACGGCTGAGAACGGTATCGAAGTGCCTGCCCGTCGTCTTGAGCGTTGCACAACTCCCAGGTGTCGATAGAATGCTCAGGTCCATTGCAGGATAGACGCCGGGTTGACGCTGCACCAGCAGGTCGTAGGCACCGTGCCCCATTGGGGGCACATACCACGAGAGCGTCACCGTCGCCGTACAGTTTTTTGGTATCAGCACCCATCCGCCGAACATGCTGCGCTGCGACTCGTCGCTCGTCATGTTCGTTGGTGGTCCCTCTTTGTTAAGCGGATGGTTTTGACCATTGTATGGGTCGGTGATTTGGTTTGTCTCTGCCATAGGATCGCTATGATCGGCGGGGCAAAGTAAATTCCCATCGCCATAAGCGTCGTAGCGTGAGCAAGAATTGAGTCCTGCGGGTGCGCTACACAAAGGATTTCCTAACTGTTCAAAACCGTTGCCACTTAAAAATTTCGCGTTTGGTGGCACGTAGACACGTACATAATCGTGATAGGTGTCAAGTCCATAGACTTGATCCTGCATGTGATAGACGAGGGTCATTTGAAACTGGTGCGTCGCGCCGCCATTGGCATCGAGCGTCACCGTATCGTGCAGAACCGTTCGCACATATTGTGACCCCTTGTTGGCGTTCACGTTGGCTTGCACCACGAAGAGGCCATCGTGCGTTGTCGAACGGTCAAGCACTGCCGCCATGTTATATTTAACGAGCAGATTTTCAATTTGCGGGTTTGTCACATACACCTGCAGGTCGCGTGTCTGCAACGCTTCCAGCATCTCCTGCGCTATAGCAAGCACATCCGTCACCGAGGCATGGCGAACTTTATCCATCAATACCTTAGAGACGCGCTTCGTAAAGAGCTTACGCGCAATATCAGCATTCTCCTCATGCTCAATGATTTCTGCTTTACGAATACCTACGTTGTCCAACTGGTAGTAGTGCAGTTTGCTCTCAAGGTTTTGCGTGGTCACGGTCTCGTGATACTCTGGTATGTAGATTGGTCCAGTTGCCGCCAGCACACGTGAGATCAAGAATGGCGAGAAGACGATCACGCCATCAACCTGATGTTGAAACTCGCGCTTATATACGTTGATGGCGATACGCGCCGAGGTCGGGAAATCGGCTGAGAGATTCGAGTCTCGTAAACCCCAGTCGGCAATCGGCCACCACGATGTGTAAGCAGCAGGTGGAAGTTGCCCTGCATTGGGTTCATTCGGCTTGTTCTCTTCGTAGATACCGATGTTCTGTAGGTTGAGTTGTCCCATGCGCCCGCCGTTCAACGCAAGTTCGCTGAACTGTCCAGTGAAGCCACCTGTGGGACGTATCTCAGCGCGGTCTACCGTCTGTATCAAGAAGTTACGTGGCTGTCCCACGCCGAGTATCCAGCCGATAGCACCCATCATGTCGTGCGCTTGCGAGAGACCTGTTACAATTGTGGGCACGAGTTGTATGGCCTGCGCGACCTGCATACGTTGCGTATCGTCGATGGGCAGGACATCGAGCGAGAGCAATGGCGTTTGTGTCTGTATGTCCTTCGCCAAAGGTAAGATGTAATCCAATGTCGTACTAGCCTTCGCGAGCATGGAAGGCGTGATGAGCGGTTGTGTCGATGCGGCAAGGGCAGAGCCGTGTAACGCTGGTATAAAGGTTACTAACATGTCTGTGAGAGCCTGTCCCGCATCGGCGGCGTCACTACCAATCTGGCATAGTGCGAGGGCAGAGTCTGTATACTTTGGTAGCGTACTACCAACGCCGGTAAAATAGACGTTGTGCATGAGGTCTTCATGCAAGGCTTTGAAATCAACCTGCGCTCCCTTTAGCTCTACCTGCATCTGGTGCAGCTTGTCGGTATCAATAGTGGATACGTGCGCCTTCAAGTCATCCGCCATAGTGCGTACATGCAATAAGTGCTGGACACCACTATAACCATGTGTGGACAGCGAATAAAGGTTGATGCTATCGACAATACCAAGAAACGCGGGCAGAATATAACTGATAACGAAGAGATAGAGTATAAGCCGTGTTTTTGCCGAGTGTGGCGGCATCTCGCGTGGTACAACAGGTGGACGCGGCGAACCTTGTACAGCGCGGAGTGGAAGCGCGTTGGGATTGATTGCCGATGTATTTGGTCCTCTGCTGTTCGTGGGATATGCGTTGTGCGGCATGTTTTGCACTGGCAACATTCCTCTTGCTTGCTGTTGCACCTGTTGATATGGGCGTGCTGCCGCGATATTTTGTTGCAAACTGTTCCTGCTCGATAGTGCGACATGCTTGAGCGAATCGAATTTTGACCTGACTCCCTGGTTATTGAAGTTCGCAACAGGATCGGTTGATGGAAAGCTACTGGCTGGCCTTTGTTGTTGCATATTGGGCTGCATAAAAGGTGGTGCCTGATGTCCGTTCTGATTTGGCGCGGATGTGTAACCTGTACCTCTATTTATTGGTCCTTGCGGGGTATTTGCATTTCCATAATAAGGTTGTGCAGAAGGGGTAACCTGTACAACAGGTACGTTCTCGGCGAATGGTTGCTGCAATAAATTCTTAGTTTGACGCCTTGTTCCATTGTTTTGTGATGAAGTAGGCATACCAGACATATTTGGCATAGTGGCTATATAACCCCTCTATTTATTAAGAAGAAAAATTGTAACGCAGGTAATATTTTTTAGATGTTTATTGGAAATTTGTGGTCTTATCAAGTATAACGCTTTGTGGCGCGGTTTGTTGCTCTTTGTGTCTTTTGTCCACCCATTTATCTTATCGAGAGAGGCTTTTGCTTGATTGTGATGTCTTCAATGCTTGTTTCTTTGGCACGCTAATGCTATGATAGGTGTGTCTCAAACTTATCTCAGCAGTCAAGTGGTTTTGTGCCACTTTTCGCAATAGGAGGGTGCCATTCATGGCTGCACCAACTATACAACGCAGTAGGTCGGACTCGTTCGCCGCAAGGCTGATAACGCAAGTACGCAAAGTGGGCAACTCGCTTGGTCGTCCTCTTTTCGCTGTTATCCTAGCATTGATTGCAGGCGCAATCGTGATTATCCTTACGTCCCCTGGTTCGCCCTCGGACCGCTTCAACGCAGTCATTACTGCATTTCAGGACTTGTATCTCGGCTCGTTCGGTGATGCCCAGACTCTTTCCTATACCCTTGTGCGTGTCGGCCCTCTGATTCTTACAGGTCTCTCGGTTGCTATTGCTTTCCGGGCTGGTCTCTTCAACATTGGCGCGGAGGGGCAACTGGCAATGGGTGCGATGACGGCGGTCATTCTCGGTCTTACGCTATCAAGTCTCCCCGGTTGGCTACTGGTACCACTGATGGTTATCAGCAGTATGCTCGCTGGTGCTATTTGGGGCGGCATCGTGGGCCTGCTCAAGGCGTGGCGTGGAGCGCACGAAGTCGTCACCACGATTATGCTGAACTGGATCGCCTTCTATTTTACAGACTACCTGATTCTCACGCCATTCAAAGACCCCAAGCAATCGAATGTCACACCTTCGCTCCCCCCAAACGGCACCATTCCTACCGTTGCAGTCTTCTATAACCAGACATTGGGGACGTTTTTGCCCAAGATTCCCTCTCCTGGTTCATATCTTGTCGATATGAGTATATTTGTGGCGTTACTCGCGCTTGTGGTGTACTGGTTTATCACCTCGCGTACCGCTTTTGGCTACGAAGTGCGCGTCCTCGGCCAGAATCTTAAAGCCGCGCGCTACGCTGGTATTCCAGTCAAGCGCAACCTGTTTTTAGTGATGGCACTGGCGGGTGCCTTCTCCGGCCTCGCCGGAGCGTTGAGCGTGATGGGGCAATTTCCACATCATTTGATTGCGAGTACATTCAGCATCGACTCAACAGGCTTCGATGCCATTGGCGTCGCCCTCTTAGGACGTACCACCGCGATAGGAGTCCTCTTAGGCTCGCTCCTCTTCGGCGGCCTACGGCAAGGGGGTACGTTTATGCAGGTCGATGCGGGTGTACCGGGGGACCTGGTGTATATCATACAGGCACTCGTTCTCTTCTGTATCGCGGCGGAATTTCTGCCCACTCTACAACGCTCACTTCCCAGTTGGGCGCGTCTCAGTCGTCGTCCGGCAATCGTGTCTAATATCGCAGGTTCGACAGAAGCAGCTTCGACACTCGTTGAAAACGCTCCAGCTAACGCAAATGGCACAGGCGAGGCGAGTGCTGCACAGGGCAGTTCTGTTGCTGTGGCTGAACGGACAGAGCCACTGGATGAGTATCGCGAACTGCCACTACCGAAAAATGAGGAGGAATAAGGCGTGTTTTTCCAAATCTTCTTACGGGTTGTTACCTCTTCCGATCTATGGGGTGCAACGCTACAATTTGGCGCATTGCTCCTGCTGCCCGCACTTGGTGGTGTGATCTCTGAGCGCAGTGGTGTCGTTAATATCGCGATGGAGGGTATGACCCTAACAGGGGCATATGCTGGCGTTATGACCGCTCTGGCAACGCATAGCGTCATTCTTGGTATTATCGGTGCGATGGTCGCGGGTGGCTTGATGGCACTTGTGCATGCCATTGTCTCGATCAATTTCAAGGCCGATCAGATAGTGAGTGGTATCGCTATCAATATTGCTGCCCTCGGCCTGACCGATTATCTGCTTCCCATACAAACAAATGGGCAGGGTGTACCTTCCCTGAGCGCGGCACTACGCATTCCTACTGTTGCGCTGGGACCTCTGGCGACCATTCCTTTTATAGGTCCCGTTTTCTTTCAACAAAACGTTATCTTCTACGTTGCAATCGTTATTCTGGTTGCCATTCAATTCCTGCTGTTCCGTACCAATATCGGTTTGCGTATTCGTGCGGTGGGTGAGCAACCACAAGCAGCAGATACCGCAGGAGTTAATGTGCGATTGGTACGCTATCTATGCGTCATTTCTAGCGGCTTACTCTCTGGGCTGGCGGGGGCGTTCTTGTCGCTTGGTATCGCTGGCATCTTCAATACAAACATGACTGCAGGTGTCGGCTTCATCGCCCTTGCTGCCATGATCTTTGGCAAGTATAACCCTATAGGAACGGCGGGTGCCTGCCTTATCTTTGGCCTTGGTGAGGCTCTCAGCCCACGTTTACAGGATACTGGCATCTCGCCTAACCTGCTCAGCATGCTGCCCTACATCCTAACCCTGGTTGCCCTCGTTGGCCTCGTCGGACGCACAACCGCGCCAGCCGCTGATGGCATTCCATACGAACCCGGTTCTGAGTAATAGTGCATCAACTCAATGCTAAGGGGACGCGATCAATCGGTCCCTACTGTTGCCTGCATAGTTGGTGGATGTACTAATGAGGATTTGAAAAATATATGCAAGAAAGTACAATGGTAAAACCTGTGGAGGAACCTTCCGTTCCTTATGCAGTCGAAATGCGAAATATCAGCAAGGCGTGGCCTGGTGTCGTTGCCAACGATAACGTGAATCTCACAGTGCGTAAGGGCGAGATACACGCGCTTGTAGGCGAAAATGGCGCGGGTAAATCGACGCTCATGAACATCCTCTATGGTATTATTCGCCCGGATAGCGGCGAGATTTTGATCAATGGGCGTGTCGCACACATTACAGGACCGCGAAATGCTATTCAAATGGGCATAGGCATGGTGCATCAGCATTTTATGCTTATCCCACCCCTGACTGTTGCCGAGAACATTGTGCTTGGCCGCGAACCTGGTGGACTCGGCTCTCCCTTCAATTTTCGCAAGGCACGTGCCGATATCCTTGCCCTCAGCAAACAATATGGCCTGCCTATTGAGCCGGATGTGCCCATTGAACGCCTCTCCGTCGGCTTGCAGCAACGCGTCGAAATTCTCAAAGTGCTGTATCGAGGAGCCGACATTCTTATCATGGATGAACCGACGGGCGTGTTGACACCACAGGAGACGTTTGAACTCTTCTCGGTGTTGCGTGGTCTTGTGGCACAAGGCAAAACGATTATTTTCATTACACATAAACTACGTGAAGTCCTCGAATTGACCGACAATATCACGGTGTTACGACGTGGCAAAAATGTTGGTTCGTTGGTAACGCGTGAAACCAATCAGGCCGAAATTGCCCGTATGATGGTTGGGCGCGAGGTCCTGTTGCGCGTCAACAAGACCGCGAGCAAGCCTGGACCCGTTGTGCTGCACATCGAAGACCTGCATGCACAGGATGATCGTGCCCTTGAGGTGCTACACGGCGTCAATCTCGATGTACACGCGGGCGAAATCCTGGGTATCGCTGGTGTCGAGGGCAATGGTCAGACTGAGCTAGTCGAGGTGTTGAGCGGGATGCGTAAAGCCACTGCTGGGAATGTTGTGATTACGCCAACCGAGGCAGGGCGCGTGAATAAAGCGAGCAATATTACTAATATGGATGCACACGCAGTACGGCTTGCAGGAATGTCGCATATTCCAGAAGACCGTCGTGGTAGTGGCCTTGTGCTGGCCGAGTCGATTGAGGACAACACCATTCTAGGGCGACAACGCACTCGTCAGTTTTCATGGCGTGGCTTTGTCCTGATGCTCAAAAATATCGCGACCTGGGCCAAACGGCTCGTCGCCGATTTCGATATACGTACACCGTCGATTGAGGTACCAGCTCGTGCCCTTTCTGGTGGCAACCAGCAAAAAATCATCATTGCCCGCGAGTTTGCTAGTGACCCCGTAGCACTCATTGCGGCCCAACCCACGCGCGGTGTCGATATCGGTGCCATCGAGTTCATTCATCGTCGCCTCATTGAGCAGCGCGACGCAGGTAAAGCGGTCCTGCTCATCTCCGCCGAACTCGACGAAATCCGCTCTCTCTCGGATCGTATCGCCGTCATGTACGAAGGGAAGGTTGTCGATATCGTTACCCCCGAAGCCACCGAAGAACAACTTGGTGTATTGATGACAGGTGGGCACGCGGAATAATTGTCAAAGCCTCTTGTTAAAAAGAACAATTTATTGTACAATTTTATGTACAGGGAGGCATATCATGGTAGAAAATACTTACTCAATTTCGGAGATACGCGAAGAGATAACGCGACTACCGGAACACTTTGACAAAGAGCCAGAGGCTGTTGCTGTAACACGACATGGAAAACCTGTCATGGCTATTCTGCCTTGGGAACTGTACGAGTCAATTATAGAGACGCTAGAGGTTATGAGTGATGCAGAACTTATGGCGGCGTTTCGTCAAGGCGTGCAAGAGCTAAATGAAGGTAAAGGTAGACCTTGGGAGGATGTGAAGAAGGACCTGGGTTTGTGAGTGAATGGCGAATCATTATTCTTCCTATTGCAGAAAAACAGCTAACTGCAATAAAGGATACTCGTATAAGGGAGAGCATCAGTAAACGCATTGACGGATTAAGAAACGAGCCAGAAAAACAGGGCAAACCAATAATTGGCGAGCTTGAAGGTTATCGTAGTATCAGAGCAGTAGGACAAAGATTTAGAATATTATACAAAATTACTGAGGAAACCGTTGTCGTAAGTATTGTTGCTCTTGGTATTCGCAAAGAAGGCGACAAAGCAGACGTGTATGCACTAGCAAAAAAGCTAATGCGACTGGGATTGCTTGGGCAGGAATAATACAGACATTATGAAGGTCCCATTTCGTGAAATGGGACCTTCATAATGTCTGTATTGTCTATGCAGCAGGTGCAGCGCAATCGTACAATTGCGTGCTACCTGCTCGTCCCATCGAAGACCAATCGCTAGCGGGTACCACACTGCAATGGCTACTGACCCAGATGGACAATGCAATCTGTTGTCCGAAGCCACCGAAGTTCCCACCACGCAATCTATCGCGATACTGCTCAGGCAGTTCATCAACCTGACGTTGGATTGCACGCGGTGAGGTAAGCAGGAAGTAGCGTACCGTGCCGTTGCTAATCAAGGTCTGTAGCTTGTTTGTCGTGAGAATGGGGTCGTTACCACTGAAACCGCCTAGAGCCATCACTGGCTGGTTTGTCGCGAGAATGATTGGTGACGCCGCGCTCGAACTTAGGGTTGCAACCAGAAACTTTGTATTACCCTGCTTGGCTTCGAGGTATGTAATGAGAGTTGCATTACTCTGTGGAAGACCGCTCTGAACCACTGCTTGACCAGAGCCAAAGAAAGTGCCAGTCGTATCGTTGTAACGAGGGCCAGCACTGGGGGCGGAAGATTCGGTATTGTGGAATACAGAGTAGCTTGCCCATATTGTCGGAGCCAGCAGTAGTGCAAAGAGACCAACGCATACTGCGACGGTAGCGATTCGTATCATAGAGATATTCAGCCGCAGTCGTGGTAGAGCGCGGAAAATGATGAGCGCAAGCACCCCCAGTGTAGTGAGACTCTCGATCAGAAGACTCAAACGCTGCGACCAGATGGGGTAGCCGTTAAGTATAGAGATTTGCGTCGCGATGGTAACTACCAGCGCGATAGGCAATAGCCAGCCGCGCCAGCTTGTGCCACGATAATCTCGCCACATAATCGCCAGACCGATGCCGACGAGTGCGCTTAGACCAGGAGCCATTACCGCTATGTAGTACTGGCGGAATGAGGTACCATTGAGCGAGAAAAAGGTCGCCATTGTAAGCAGCCAGAAGCCCCACAACACAAGACCCAACTGCTGCCTATCTCTTTGAAAGCGAAAACGGTGTTGCAAGAGAAGCGCGACAATCGCTATCAGTGCGAAGGGAAGCAACCAGCCGACCTGTCCACCTAAAGAAGGACTAATGAGACGAAAAAGGCCAGGTGTACCCGATTCGGAGACGCCCACCATAGGGGGTACATTCTGTGTACGATCCGTTCGCGTTGTGCGATCACTTGACTGTATGCCGCCGGTACCACGATTACCACCGAAGATGTTGCCGTTGATATGGAAGCGACCGATACCGTTATAGCCAAAGGCGAGGCTGACAGCGGAATTGTTCTGCGTCGAACCGACATAAGGTCGTTGCGCGGCAGGTACAAGGTCAACGGCGACAATCCAGGTAAGCGAGAGGGCGAAAAACACCACTACGAAGAGCGCAAGGTGCCAGATGCGCGTCCATACCTTACGTGGAGCGCACAGTAGGTAGGTCATGAAGAGGGCAGGTACAATCAGATATGCCTCGGCCATCTTTGTATTAAAACCGAGACCAACGAATACGGCACTTAACAGCAGCCAGCGCAACTTGCCAGACTCGGCGGCGCGAATGACCGCCCATGCAGCCAGTAGCAATATGAGTGCTAGAGTACCATCAATCGTGTTATTACGATTGGTGACAACGCTGATGGGGCTGACGGCCAGTGCAAGTGCTGCAACCAATCCAGCCATGACGCCAAAGTGACGGCGTACCAGATAGTAAAGCAATAACACCGCCAGCACACCACACAGTGCCTGTGGAAAAAAGATGCTAAACGGGGTAAAGCTGAATATCTTTGCGCTGATGGTTTGTAGCCAGAAGCCGAGCGGCGGCTTATCTACCGTGACGAAACCACCTGGGTCGAACGAGACGAAGAAAAAGTTATGTAGGCTATCAGTCATGCTTCTGACACCGGCAGCGTAGTACAGATTGCCGTAGCCGTTTTGACCGAGTTGGAAAAAATCCATGAAGAGCGAGACGAGCAACACGCCTCCGAGAGCTATTTTGCTCCATAGAGGCGTACTCTTTCGTTCGGCGCATATCGATGTATCACCCTCAGTTGGTGAGAGTTTCACTGTGTCGATTGTATCAGCCATGTAAATATATTATCTCCTATAATGACAAGAATGCTGGCTATCTTTTCAATCCCTATGTTTATGTACCATATAGGTATACCCAAAACGCTGCAATTTATACAAGAGTTCAGCGTTAATCATCGGGTCGCGCGTCTCCAAAGGATACTCATGCTATTGTAGTAGCTTTCTCTCTGGAAAGCACGAGAAAGTATTAAAAAGATTGTAAAGTCTTTGCGGACTGTGAGAGAAACAGAGCAATCCTTGACATTAACATATGAGCATTAGATACTAGTAACACGACAAACTTTCTTACTGAGACTTAGACCTGCGAAGGAGCAAGGATACATGTTTGATAAGAGCAAGGTTGGTCAAAGCTTTTCCCCGTTTACAGTCGAGGTTGAACGTGCAAAAATCCACGAACTAGCCCTCGCTATCGGCGATCCAAATCCTATCTATCATAGCCGTGAAGCGGCACAGGCGGCAGGTTATAAAGATGTTCCCCTCTATCCCACTGGTCCCACCCTCTTTAATTTCTGGGGTAATAGGTATGGCGGTAGCAATCTGTCAAGTGTTGGCATTAACGTGATGCGTATTCTGCATGGCGAAGAGGAATACGAATATCTCGCCCCGATCTATGCTGGCGACACTGTTACAGGTGTGACCACGATTATCGAGGGCAAGAATCGTCAAGGCAAAGATGGCTCCTCAATGGATATCGTCACTACCGAAACACGCTATACCAATCAAGATAATCAACCCGTACTGAATGCACGAACTACAATTGTTGTGCGCGAATAATGATAACGTGTACGGGTCTGATTTATCACACCCTGTCCTTTTCAGCAAGGAGAGATCAAGCATGACAACCACAAATACACAGACGCCAAAGATACGCTATTTCGACGAGGTGCAGGTGGGCGACGAACTGCCACAACTGGTCAAAAATCCAGTTACCTTGAATCAACTCGTGCGCTATTCTGGTGCTTCGGGTGACTTCAATCCGCTTCACACTGATCCTAAAGTTGGCGAGATGATTGGTACTGGCGGCGTTATCGCGCACGGGATGCTTATTATGGGCTTTGTGGGGCAGTTGGTGAGCGACTATGTTGGTCCCGCAGCCTTACGTAAGTTCAATGTACGCTTCAAAGGGATGACCCATCTCGACGATGTGATTACCTGTACAGGGACCATCACCGAAAAGACCGAGGCCGATGGTGAAGCACGGATCGCAGGTAAGGTGCAGGCCACCGATCAGAATGGTGATGTAAAAGTTGCTGGCACATTTATCGCAGTGTTACCTCGAAAGTGAGAACCTGTAGGCAAGGGGAAAATAGAGACAATTGTTCCCATCTATGGCGCAATTGCGCCATAGATGGGAACAATTGATGATTATGCTTCGACGATAGGTAATACGAAGGTAAAGGTACTGCCTTTACCAAGCGTGCTTTCAGCGGTGATGTGTCCACCATGTGCCTCTACGATGTGGCGGACAATGGCAAGTCCCAGTCCTGTGCCTCCCCCTCCTGGACCAAAGTAATCGGCTTTAGAGCGGGCGCGGTCTGTTTTGTAGAAGCGTTCAAAGATACGTGGTAGCTCTTCGTTGCGAATACCCACGCCCGTATCACGCACAAAGAAACGCTGCATTCCTTGTCCGGCAAGAAACATGCTACCAAGCGTGATGGTACCGCCAGAAGGAGTAAACTTGATGGCGTTATGCACAAGATTGACCAGCACACGTGTAATCTGCCTGCTATCTGCCGCGACGGACGTTTTTCCTTGCTGAATATCGGTACGAAGAGTAACACGGTGACGCTGAGCCATAGGCAGCATACGAGCCATCACTTCGCGCACCAGGCGTTCTGCCTCGATTGGCTCGATGGTCATGGCTGCTTGCCCCGATTCGATGCGCGAAAGGTCGAGTAGTTCGGATACCATGTCGTTGAGATACTGCGCCTCGACCTCGATCTTCTCTACAAACTCCTGTGCTTTATCAGGGTCGGTATCAATAATGTCTTCGAGCGTTTCGGCGAGGAGCCGTATCGAGGTGAGCGGTGTGCGTAGCTCGTGCGAGATGTTGGCGATGAAGTCGCGCTGCACTTGTTCGACACGTTGCATCTCGACGACATCTTCGATTGTCACCAGAAAGTATTGATAGATGGTACTTATCTCTGCTTGAGTAGCGAGCGGTGTAACCACTACGTTCCATGTTATCCTGGGACCGCCCCTGTTATAGCCACCTCTACGTGTACTACCAGTTTGCACGCTTGTTTGCATAAGGTGAGTAATATCTGTATCGTGCAGTGCCTGCTCTACCGTCAAGCCAGCAAGTGGCTCTTGTGTACCGGAGACCTTGAGGGCGGCTTCATTTGCATAAAGAATGGTCAGGGAGCGATCAACAATGAGGACGGGGAAGGGGAGTGCTTGTACAAGACTGCTGAATAGTAACTGTTGCTCTTCAGTCATTCGTTCGGCTCCGTTGTATTCTTGTCGGTAGCAGATGATACGGTGGTCGAGGGAACAGGCAACTGTGTAACGGCTTCGACGTACCCATATTGCTCTTGTGGGCGAAGACGCCCCATAACGTAACTATCAACGTATTTACCACTACGATAACTCTCGGAACGTATCCGTCCTTCGATCTCAAAATCGAAGTTTTTGAAGAGGTGTAGCGCACGCTCGTTGTCAGTATACACATCAAGCGTGAGACGCATAAGGTTGAGCCAGTTGTCCGCAAGGTCGATCACGGTCAGTATGAGCATCTTCCCAATACCCTGCCCCTGATGCTTGTCATGCACCGCCATAAAGACAGTACCGACATGTTTTGAGCGTCCCAGCCCCACCTGTACATGCACAAGTCCGACGACCTTATTCTGAATGTCGGCAATGAAAACATGAATATGTTCGTTCTGTATCCAGCGTTCAATCGTTTGCCGCCACTCTTCCTGCGTGGTGGACGGTAAGAGCGACGTACCCCAGAGGACATTGGGCATGTGCATCAATTCGTGAATATCGTCGGCATCGGCAATTCGCAAGGGTCGGATGGTGATACGGGCCATATGCGTGGTACTCCCATACAAAGAATAAAAGGCCACCGATTGTGGTGGCCTTTTCCCAGAAGCTCCTCGAACTGGATTCGAACCAGTAACACCTCGGTTAACAGCCGAGTGCTCTACCGTTGAGCTATCGAGGAAGGATGCTCTTACGAACAAAAATAGTATATATCACAATGATTTTTTCGTCAATACCTTTTTGCGGAACTTTGAAAATCTCCCTACAATTCTCGTGATACAATCACAGTGTAGGAGCCTCTGCCGCACCTGTGAAAAATAACAAATTAGGAAGCTACTGTGCAATTACGTATTTTCTTCAATCCCATCGATATGTCCGTTGTGGAGACACATATAGACGATATTTACATTGTGATAGATGTTATTCGTGCCACGACGACGCTTGCTACTCTGTTTGATCGTGGAGTAGCGCGTGTCTATGCTGCAAATACAATAGAGCAGGCCCGCAATGGTGCGAAGCTATTTCCACAACGCCTGCTCTGCGGTGAACGTCATGCCCAACCTATCGCAGGCTTTGATTACGGTAATTCGCCCGCTCAATTCTCGCAGATGGACCTGAGTGGCCGTGAACTTATTTTGACAACCACCAATGGCACTCGCGCCTTCTATGCATGTCCAGCGAACAGTATACGGCTCGCGGGTAGCTTTTATAACGCGCGTGCTGTGATGACTCATGCATTGGCACTAGCGCAAGCAAAAGGGAGCAATATCGCCATTGTTTGTGCCGCCGAAGCCAACTATTTTGCCCTCGACGACGCGACCTGCGCGGGCTACCTCTCCCTTGAGCTACAACGCCAACACCCTGATGTCAAAGTATCAGACGTGGTGTACGCAGCTCAAGCACTCTATCATGAGTTTGAGCCTCCCAAACTGACCAAGGTCGCGCACTCCGCCCGTGAAGTTATCGCTGCTAACATGAGTCAAGACCTCGATTATTGTATGAAGATTGATGGAAGTACAAGTGTGCCAATGATCGTAGGGCAGGAAGAGGAGACGGGGATGTTGATAATTGAGAAGAAATAATAGAGAGAGAAATGGGTAGATGCATCGCATCTACCCATTTCTCTCTCTATTATTTCTTTAACTTACCGCTCGATTGGCGCACCAATCAGGCTACCCCACTCGGTCCACGAGCCATCGTAGTTGCGAACATCGGGATAGCCCAACAGGTAGTTCAGGGCGAACCATGTGTGACTGCTGCGCTCACCAATGCGACAATAGGTGATAACTTCTTTATCAGGGAGGACGCCTTTGCCTTCGTAAATGGCGCGTAGCTCCTCAGCCGACTTGAAGGTTCCATCGGGACGTACCGCACTTGCCCACGGCACGTTCGCGGCACCAGGGATGTGACCACCACGCTGCGCTCCCTCTTGCGGAATATTTGCAGGGGCGAGCAGTTCACCGCTAAATTCGCCAGGGGAACGCACATCGACAAGCGCGACGTTGTTGTGTCCAAGTACACCCAGCACGTCGTCACGGAATACGCGAAGCTCCTTGTGTGGGGCATCCGCCTGATACGTCATGGCCTGATAGGAGGGAACCTGGCTAATAATTTCGTGCTTGTCGGCTAACCACTTGACGCGTCCACCATCAAGCAAGCGCACATCCGCATGCCCGTAGTATTTGAAAATCCACAGTGCCCACGCCGCGAACCAGTTGTTGTTATCGCCATATAACACAATGGTCGTATCTTTGCTAACACCCAGACGGCTAAACAACGCTTCCAGTTGCTCCTTGCTCAATGGCGCACGCACAACCTGATCCTGTAGCTCTTTCTGCCAGTTGACACCGACGGCACCAGGGATGTGTCCCTGCTCATACGCATTTGTGTCAACATCAACCTCGATCAAACGAACCTTGGGGTCTTTCAAATGAGCTTCAACCCAGTCTTCATCTACGAGTACCTCTGGATGTGCATAACCTTTATTCTCTGCCATGAAAACCTCTCCTAAAAATCGTTCTTACGCATATATCTTTATCCTATTCCCTAGAACAATCAGCATATAAAAGATAATTCCCTTACATTCCGTAAGCAGTTACTCTTTGCCTCTTACTCATTTCTCATGGTTATATATGATGTAGGGGCATTTATTCATAACGCCCTGTTGCCATATACCATCGAGACAAGGGCGTTATGAATAAATGCCCCTAACATGTGTTTTTTGATGTCAATCAATTAGTCTATCGTGACGATCAATTTCCCAAAGTTTTTGTTCGCCGCCATCGCCTTATGTGCTTCGCCTATCTCATGCATTGGATAAACTTGCTCGACAATCGGCTTCACTTTTCCACTGGCGAATAATGGCACAACTTGTGTCGAGAAGCGGCGCGTGACGCTCAACTTCTCTTCGAGCGTGCGGGTACGCATCGTGCAGCCGCGCATCTGGATGCGCTTACTCATAAGCAGGCCAAGATTGACGTGCGCCTGTGTACCACCAAGCGTTGCTAGAAACACCATACGTCCCCATGTAGTAAGAACCTCTAAGTTTTGCTCCACATAAGCGGCACCAATAAAATCGAGGACGACATGAACACCTTCACCATTAGTGCGTCGTTTGATCTCGTTGGCGAAGTCTTTGTCGGAGAGACCCACATCTAGCCCTAATGGTTTGGCGCGTTCGAGTTTATCAGGTGTGCGCGACGTGCCGAACGTGGTGGCACCAGCCGCATGTGCCAGTTGAATAGCTGCTGTGCCCACACCACTACCTGCGGCATGAATCAGGACGCGCTCGCCCATCTGTAAATGCGCCTGTGTAAAGAGTCCGTCGTGTGCCGTCATAAATACCTCTGGTATAGCAGCAGCCTGCACAAAATCGAGATTTTCGGGGATAGGGACCAGTAGCCCTTCATGTACCAAGACGTATTCGGCCTGCCCACCGCCGCCTGTAATCCCCATCACGCGTTGCCCTTTTTTATACATGCGTACCAGAGGGCCAACCGCATCGACCTCACCCGCGAACTCCATGCCGGGGATGTCAGCAGGTGCATCGGCGGGCGCGGGATACATACCCATACGTTGTGATAGATCAGCACGGTTCAGGCCAGCCGCTCGCACCCGCACCCGTACCTGATCACCTATCGGTTCTGGTGTCTCGACATCCTGTATCTCTAGCACCTCTGGTCCCCCAGGTTTGGTGATGACCACTGCTCGCATAAGTGTTACTCCTTCGTTTAGCAAAACTACTACTCTAGCTTCTTTGACAACCATTTTTCGTAGGGACCGATTTATCGCGTCCTCTTAGCAACCGACCGACGATAAGGACGCGATAAATCGGTCCCTACATCATGCTTATTGTACGACGTAGCCAAAAGCAGCAAAGCAGGCAACCATTCATAGGTTGCCTGCTTCATTTGAGTATAGTATTGCTAATATACTAGCTAGCTGTTGTTGTTGCTGGTTGGTTGACCGCTGAGAGGTCGATCTCGATGTTGACATCTTTGCTGACCAGCACGCCGCCAGCCTCAAGCGGTGCATTCCAAGTGAGACCCCAATCTTCGCGATTGATCTTGCCGTGAACGCTAATACCTGCACGTTGCGCTCCAAAGGCATCTTTTCCTTGACCAGCATACTCGGCATTGAAGGTGACTGGTTTAGTCACACCATGCATGGTAAGATCGCCGATGACGTTATACTCGTTGCCGCCAACTGGCTCAACTTTTGTGCTTTTGAAGGTGATCATTGGATACTGTGCAACGTCAAAAAAGTCCGGTGATTTGAGATGACCATTGCGTTTCTCATCGCGTGTGTCAATGCTATCGGCCTGTGCCTGTGCATCAACCGATGAGTTTGCTGGATTTTGCTCGTCGATATGCAAATGTCCACCGATAACTCTAAAGTTACCACGTACTGTCGTGATCATTGCGTGCCTTACTGAAAACATCACTTCTGAATGTGTTGGATCAATTTCCCAGGCCATAAAAATATCCTCCGTTTGATTGGCGTCTTCGTTATTGGTTAGCAACTCTACTAACCGTAGCAAGTGTAGCATAAGTCACTTCCATTTGTCAAGTTACTAATGTTTAGTTAGTTTTATAATCATGTTTATTATCCTTCTATTCACTGCCTCCACGACCATGATATAATCTGCTTGCAACAACTGTAGAGAGATCGAGGATAGCCAGCATGTTCACCCTCAACGATATAATGCAAGGGAATGGTCCAGCGCTTTCCATACAAAGCAACACTACGCCTGATCCTGGACTTGTTTTCCGCGCAGCACATCATGATAGTCGTCAGATCGAACCAGGGGACCTGTTCGTCGCCATTCAAGGCGCACATGTTGATGGACACCGCTTTATTCCTGCTGCTATAAAAGCTGGTGCTTTAGCGGTACTCTGTACCACTCCTGTCGAGGATGTGCCACTTGACTTTCTGCAAATCGTGGTACCTGATGTGATCGTGGCTCTACAAGCAACTGCGAGGGTTCGTGTAAGGCGGCAACAGGATACAACGCTTCTCGGTATCACCGGTAGCAATGGTAAGACCAGCACGAAAGATGCCGTTGCGGCAGTGCTGAGCCGTAAAGCACCGACGCTGAAAACACAGGCGTCGTACAACAACGAACTTGGCTATCCGCTTACCCTTTTGAGCCTGGAACCGCAGCATCGCTATGCCGTACTGGAAATGGGGGCGCAGTGGGTGGGTGAACTTGTGGGTCTCTCTTATACCGTTGCCAAACCAAATTGGTCGCTCATTACCAATGTCGGTGCCTCGCACCTGGAATACTTTGGCTCGCAGGAACGCGTTACCATCGCGAAAACCGAACTGGTGCAGGTACTTTCCACCAGCGGTATCGCGCTTCTCAACTACGACGACCCAAACGTGCGTGACATGCAAAGCAGTACACAGGCACGAGTACTATTTTATGGACAAGGTGAAGGTGCCGAGGTTCGTGCTACAGATATCGGCGGAGATGCACTCTTTGGACGACGTTTTATGCTGCACTATTCCAATGAGCAGCAGCCTGTGCAACTGCATTTTCCGGGCGAACACGGCATTGCTATTGCGCTTGCAGCAGCGGCGGCAGGATGTGCGGCGGAGATACCATTGCATGAAATCGCGCTTGCGTTAGAGGCTCTGCCAGCAACAAAGGGACGTGGCGAAATCAAACCCGGACCGAATGGCAGTGTTCTTATCGACGATACCTACAACGCCAATCGTCAATCTATTATCGCCATTACACAGGCGATGCATAGCACACAACACCATGCTACAGGCAAGCGTTGGGCCGTTCTGGGTGACATCTTTGAACTGGGATCCTATGCAAAAGATGAGCATATCAGAACGGGTGCTGCGCTTGCCGAACACATCGACTATCTTGTCGCGCTTGGCGATAAGGCGCGTTATTATGTCGAGGGTGCTATCGCTGCAGGGATGCCGCAGGAGCATACTTATTTTTACAATGCAGATGTGGAGCGCAAACCAGAGCTTGAAGCCGCAAAACGAGCCATCGCGGATCTGCTTAAACACGAGGTACACCGTGATGATCTTGTTTTGCTCAAAGGCTCGCGTGGTATGCAGATTGAGACATTGCTTACAATGCTCTAGCAGATGAAGGAAATAGACAATGACGGAGAAGAAAATACGAGTCGGTCTCGTCTTTGGTGGGCGTTCGGGCGAACATGAAGTTTCACTTGCCTCAGCGCGATCAGTGATGGCGAATCTCGATCCCAATAAATACGAGGTCGTGCCCATTGGTATTACAAAGGATGGCACATGGTTGCTGGGTGATGAGCCAACGCATATGTTGCAGTCAGGGACGCAACAAACTCCTACAGAGGAACATACGACCGCCGTGACGTTGACAGGCGATCCCACTATCCGTCGTCTCATTCCTTTACAAGGAAACGCCCCGTTACAGGATAACGGCGCATTGGACGTGATTTTACCAGTATTGCACGGCACCTATGGCGAAGATGGCACGCTACAGGGTCTGCTTGAAATGGCGAACGTTCCCTACGTGGGCTGTGGTGTGCTAGGCGCGGCACTTGGCATGGATAAGGAGAAGATGAAGATGGTCTTCTCCGCCGTTGGTCTGCCAAACGTCGAATATTTCGTGTGCCGCCGTAACGAATGGGAACGTTCGCCAGAGGTCATTATGAATGTGGTTGAAGATAGTTTTGGCTATCCCTGCTTCGTCAAACCCGTCAATCTAGGCTCCAGTGTTGGTATCAACAAGGCTCATAACCGTGCCGAACTAGAACGCGCCATACAGATCGCGGCGCAATACGACCGTAAGATTATCATCGAGCGTGGCATCAACTGTCGCGAACTGGAATGTGCCGTGCTGGGCAATGATGAGCCAATCGTGTCCGTTGTCGGCGAGGTCATCAGCAGTGGTGAGTTCTATGATTATAATGCTAAATACATCGACGGCAAATCACAGGTCATCATCCCAGCAGACCTACCACAAGCCATAGCTGAAGAAGTGCGCCGCCAGGCCATACAAGCGTTCTTAGCCCTTGACCTGAGTGGGCTTGCTCGTGTTGACTTTTTCCTTGAACGTGGAACGAATAAGGTTTGCATCAACGAAGTCAACACGCTCCCAGGTTTTACTGAGATCAGCATGTACCCAAAACTCTGGGCAGCAAGTGGCCTTTCCTACACACAACTGCTAGAAAGACTCATCGAGCTAGCCGTAGAGCGTCATACTGATAAGCAGCGTAATCGAACAAGTTTGTAACAATGTTTTTGTGAACATGCTAAAACATATATGTTATAATCATCTATACGATATTATTGTATGGGGGATATACAGATATGACAGGGACATGGGATGATGCACTGAAAAAAGTGCTTGGCGTCAATCCAGAAGATTTTGTCCACTGGCTTTTTCGCGAAGCCATCTATGAAGGTGAGGTAGACCGTGAGCTACCTCTTCACACAATTCACACAGATTTCTTGCTTGCGATTGTCCTCAATGGAATTCGATGTTTGCTACATATTGAATTTCAACGCAAGCCCGATACAAACATGGCCGAGCGTTTGCTAGAGTACAATGTACAGGCAACACGCAACGACGCGAAGCATCGACCTGTCTATTCGTGTGTCATCTATCTAAAGCCACACGAAAGTATGCCGACATCGCCATTGATTAAAACATTTCCTAATGGCGAAGAAATTCTACGCTTCAACTTCAGAAACATCAAACCTTGGGAATATACGGTAGAGGAGCTAACAAAAGAAGGTTTACCAGGGTTGTTGCTCTTCTTGCCTCTAACGAAAGATGGAGCAAAGCGTGATACAATTGAAGCAATGGTTACAGGATTGTTCGCTGCGAAAAAGCAAGACATATTGTATCTTGGTTACATGGTAGCTGCACTTGTGTTTGAGAATGAAGCCGACCTGCTATGGCTGAAAGAGAGATTTGCTATGCTAGAAGATATTCTAAGCGACACGTGGGCATATCAAGAGGTTTTCCAAAAAGGCGAATTATTGGCAAGTAGACAGGCGATTATAACGGTGACACAAGCACGGTTTGCAGGGCTTGTTCCTCTGGTAAGTAAAAATATAGAAACTATAACGGATTTGAGCCTTCTACAAAAATTGCTTTTGAATATAAGCGTTGCATCGAAAGAGCAGGATGTGACACAAGCTCTTTTTGATGTTACTAAAAACACAAAGCAGCACTGATATGATATACGCGCAGCGCACCACCATTCGCTCAGTTCGTGTTGAGCCTTTGAATATACCGCTACGAGAGCCGTTCGCGATTGCTACGGGTAGCGTTGACGCAGCTCGAAACGTTCTCATCACGCTGACGTTGCAGGATGGTAGCATAGGCTATGGGGAGTGTGCTCCGTTTCCACCGAGTACAGGCGAGAGTCAGGAGACAGCACTTGCCGCTGCTCAGGGCTGTGTTTCCTTGCTTGAGGGACGTGATGCCGCGCAGTGGCGTGTTCTCTCTAAATTGGTGCATAGCATGTACTATAACCAATCGACCGTGTGCGCTGGTATCGAGATGGCCCTGCTCGATGCCCTTACACGCTCTTATGGCATGCCGCTTTACGTCTTCTTTGGTGGTGCTAGTACCAGTGTTGAAACGGATATCAGTATTCCGCTGGTCGCACCCGAACATGCGAAGTTGCTGGCACAGGATATCGTCAATCGTGGTGTAACAAGCATCAAGATCAAGGTTGGTGGTAGCGACTTGTACGATGATGTGGAGCGCGTCGAGGCTGTGCGTGAAGCTGCTCCCGGTCTCGGTTTGATGCTTGACGCCAATCAGGGTTATACACCAAATGAAGCCCTGCTGTGCCTGGAAGCCCTGGATGATCGCGATATTCGACCTCTTATGCTGGAACAACCTGTCCACAAAGACGATTACGATGGCTTGCGCTACATCTCGCATCATACTCCCGTGCCCATCTTTGCCGACGAAAGCGCCGCCAGCCCCGCCTCGGTTGCACGCCTCATCAAAATGCAAGCCATATCCGGCGTCAACATCAAGCTCATGAAGTCCGGCTTTGTTGAGGCAATGGATATCGCCGCCCTCTGCCACGCCAACAACATACAGTTGATGATTGGTGCGATGATCGAGTCGCGCCTTGCCATCGCTGCCGCCACACATTTTGCCGCAGGTGTTGGTGGCTTTCGCTATATCGACCTGGATACACCCATGCTCTTAGCCGAGGACCCATTCAATGGCGGATTTGAGCAAAATGGTGGTGTCTATGATGTGGCAGGTGTTGAGCGGGGGTTAGGAATTGAGAGAAAATGATAGAGTTAGTTGACGTTTTCTCTACCGCTACGGAAGGATGCAAAGAATATGTATAAATCATTAATTTCTTTAGATCCAAAGGTGATGATGGGTAAACCCGTTATCGCAGGGACACGTATTACTGTCGAGCATATTCTTGAGGAATTGGCAGAAGGTGGCACGATAGAAGACCTTCTGAAAGCACATCCACGTCTTACAATTGAAGGTATTCACGCTGCTTTATCTTCTACCTATACGCCTCCGCCTGCAAGTTGAACAGCTCCGCGTAGCGACCATCGAGGTGCATCAGTTCGCCGTGTGAGCCGCTTTCGAGGATAGTGCCGTTCTCTAAGACGAAGATGCGGTCGGCGAGGCGCACGGTGCTGAAGCGGTGACTGATGAACAGGGCAGTTTTGCCGTGTGTCAGAGCGCGGAAGTGTGAGAAGACCTCGGACTCGGCCTGGGCGTCGAGCGAACTGGTGGGTTCGTCGAGAATGAGGATGCGGGCGTCACGCATGAACGCGCGTGCCAGTGCGACCTTCTGCCATTCACCGCCGCTCAACTGTGTACCCTTCTCAAACCACTTGCCGAGCATTGTGTCGTATTGTTCGGGCAATCTTTCGATAACGGCGTTCGCGCCACTTTTACGCGCTGCACTCGTCACCAGTTCGCGGTCTTCGATCTCGGTGATACGTCCAACGCCGATATTCTCCTGTGCGCTCATATAGTACGTCACATAGTCCTGGAAGATAACTCCGACCTGCTCACGTAACTCTTGCAGATCGTATTCTTTGATGTTGCGCCCACCAATCAGAATTTCGCCATCATCAGGATCATACAGACGTGTTAGCAGTTTGACCATCGTCGTCTTGCCTGCACCGTTGCGCCCAACCAGCGCAATCGACTCGCCTGCCTCTATTTTGAAGCTCACATGCTTCAGGGCATACTGTGTCAACGGGTCCTTGCCTGGATAGGTGAAGCTCACATCGCGAAACTCGATAGCCAGCCCTTTGATTTCCGCGTTGGGTAGCACTGGCTCTGGTTTTTCCGGCGAGATAATCTTAGGTTCGTAGGCGAGGAAATCAAACAATGTGTTGATGTATAGGTTGTTCTCATAGGTGTTAGAGATACCGTTCAGCAGGCTTTGAAAGCTCTGTCCAGCCTGTACCGCCGCCTGTGTAAAGGCGATCAGCCCACTTATACCAAGTGAACCTGTAACGGTACGTATCGCAACGTACAGGTAAATTCCTGTATTCGCCGCTCCCGTCAGCCCTGTCCACAGAAAGTTCATTATGTAGCGGCGTATCAGAATGACCTTGTTCTCTTCGTAGAACTTGTTGGCGAGACGACGAAAGCGCGTAATAAAGAAGTTGCCGAGCGTAAACAGCTTGACCTCTTTGTTGTACGTGTCGGTAGTCATCAAGGTCTGGATATAGCTCATAATGCGACGTTCGGGCGATTGGCGACGCATACGTTGATAGCCGATCCAACCATATTTCGCGCTAGAGATGAAGGCAGGAATGGGAATGAGCAGGGCGACAATCGCGAGCCACCATTCGAGTTGCAGCAAAATAGCGATGACCGAGAACAGCGTCACAATGGTACGGAACAGGTCGAACGTCTGCGAAATCATCGACACAGGTTGATAGGTCGATTGGTCGGTTGCCTGACGCAACTTGTCGTAAAACGCTGAGTCCTCAAAAAAAGAGAGGTCCAGCGTATTCGCCTTCTCCAATACGAGGAATTGTATTTTGTTGGAGACCTTTTCTTGCAACAATTGCTGTACGATATTGCCTAACGTACTCAATAGGCTTGTCACCAGCACAACCGCAAGCTGCAAAGCGACGGGCACCCAGATAGGATTGATTGAGTGTATTCTGATGCCCACCTCGACGCTATTGACAACGATACGGGTAATTTCGATGCTTAACGCAGGCATGAAGCCCTGTAAGATACTCAATATCCCCATCAATACGGTAAGAAGGGTACTTGCCGACAACACAAGTTTCATGACACGCGGGATACTTGCAAATGCTATCGGAACTTGATGCAGACTAAAACCGTCCTCGTCGGGATTACGGCTACGTCTACGCGCGACTGGTGCTGGATTAACGACTTGACTCATAGGCTTGTTTAAACTTTCTATCAGGAAAATCGACAATTGAATGTAGGAATATACAATATGTTATTCAATAGATGTATCGAATGGTAGTTTTTTTCTGTTTATGCATAAGCATAACACAAGTATAAAGGCATCGTATTGTTCTTTTTGCCAGTTTTCGTTCCTGTTCTTTTCTACAGGATATTTTTCGCGTGCTTATACCCTATCAATCTCTGCGTAATCCTTGTATACTGTGTAGAATACTAAGACGGAATATGCCAAATCCGTATCCCTTGTCATGCTCGCCGAATGATTCTATCTTCAGCAAGAATATTTACAAAGGACCACTTGTACAGGTCTCTTTTTTGTTTGTGTCGAGACCTTGAGTGGATGGGTTTAGCGCACATGTATAGCCAATCAGACAGAGAGGGAATTTACCATGGCTTTAGTCAAACAAAATACAACTGGAGAAGATACAGGGGGAACGCTCGATTTTACGCGCAGTAATGCACGCGTCGGCGCACTCCTCGACTATATGTGCGATATTTGCGCTTTGAACGATCTCGGCAGCCTTGCTGGATGGGACCAGAATACGCAGATGCCGGACGGCGCGGGAGTGGTACGCGGCACACAGATGGCCGTCTTACAGGGTGTCTTGCATGATAGATGGAGCAGTAACACGCTGGGAAAACTGCTGGCCGAACTTGAGGCTCCCGTACAAAGTACACCATTCACCGATGCTGATCGCGGACTGATACGACAAACGTTGCGTGGCTATACCCGCAGTACAAAGTTGCCTCGTAGTTTTGTGGAAGAGGTGGCACGGCACGATGCCGCAAGCTTCGAGTCATGGCGTAGGGCACGTGCTAACAACGACTTCGCCAGCTTCGCTCCCTTCCTCGCCCACACTATCGAGTTACAGCGCGAGTACGCCGACCGTATGGGCTACGTCGAGTCGCGCTACGACGCCTTGCTCGACGACTATGAACCTGGACTGACCGCCAGTCGCGTCAACACGCTCTTCTCTCCTGTGCGAGCCGTGAGTAGCGCACTGCTAAAACGCATTCAGCAGAGTGGTCACAAGATAGACACCTCTTGCTTGCGAGGCCACTTTGCCTCGGACAAGCAGGTTGAACTGAGTATTGCCATTCTCAAAGGCATGGGCTATGACTTCACCTATGGAGCTATCGCGCAATCACCACATCCCTTTACAACAAACGTGGGTACACCATTCGATGTGCGTGTCACCATTCGCACCAACGAGCAACTGTTGCAACAGTCGTTAATGGCGGCAATTCACGAAGGCGGTCACGCGCTCTACGAGCAGGGGAGCGCACATACGCTCGTCAATACTCCCGTCGCAGGTGGTGCCTCACTGGGGATTCACGAGTCACAATCACGGCTCTGGGAAAACGCTATTGGCCGCTCACCTCAATACTGGCAGGGTCAATTCGCACTTGTGCAAAAAGCCTTTCCTGAGCAATATGCAAACGTGGACTACGCAACCTTCGCTCGCGCCCTCAACCATGTCGAGCCAAGCCTTATTCGTGTCGAGGCCGACGAGGTGACATACAACCTGCACATCATCATTCGCTTCGAGCTTGAAAAAGAGATGATTAACGGCAATGTCGCCGTTGAATCGCTGCCCCGTATGTGGAACGAGAAGTACCAGGAGTATCTCGGCATCACGCCACCTACTGATAGCGAAGGTATCCTGCAAGATGTTCACTGGGCAAGCGGCTTCGGCTACTTCCCAACGTACACGCTCGGCAACCTGTACGCGGCGCAGATACTCAACACCCTGCACAAAGCCTTGCCGAACTTCGACGAATCGTTTGCGAAGGGCGATACCTCGCTCATCCTCAACTGGTTGCGTGAACATATGTACAAGTTTGGTGCTATCTACCAGCCCGACGAACTCATGCAGCGCGTCACAGGCGAGCCGCTCAACCCCGAATACTTCATGCACTACCTGGTAAACAAGTTTGAGAAGGTGTACGGGTTGATGAAATAAATTGGTCGCGATGATGTATGCGACAGGCGACGTAGTATCGCCTGTCGCATACATCATTTTTTATTCTTCGACCCGAAGAGTACAGTGACACGTTTTCCGTGCCTCAATCGTGCATAGAGGTAGAGACAAAAATATAGAGGAGGACGTTATGGAAACACGTCAATTTGGGAAAACAGATATGCAGGTGAGCGTGCTGGGCTTTGGTGGTTCAGAGATACGCGGCACTTCGCTTACGGACGTTGAGCAGACGTTGAATAGTGCGCTCGATGCAGGCGTAAACGTGATTGATACCGCCGCGTGTTATGGTGATAGTGAAGATCTGATCGGACGAGCTATGGCAAGCCGACGTGGTGACTATTTTCTCTTTACCAAGTGTGGTCATGCTGGCGGCGAGGATTTACCCGATCTACCAGACTGGGACCCACGTTTGATTGAGGCCAGCATCGAACGCAGTTTACGCAGGTTACGTACCGATCACATCGATCTACTCCAACTGCATAGCTGTTCACTCGATGTGTTACGCAAGGGCGATGTTATCAAAGTGTTAGAGAAGGCGAAACGCGAAGGGAAGACACGCTACATCGGCTATAGTGGCGACAACGAAGATGCACGCTACGCTATTCGTACAGATGTCTTCGATGCGTTGCAAACCTCAGTCAATATCGCCGACCAGCAAGAGATAGACTTTACTCTCCCCGCCGCAATCGAGCGTAAGATGGGCATCATCGCCAAGCGTCCCATTGCTGAGGCCGCGTGGCTCAACGCAACAATGGACAAAAATGCGTATGCCTATCCCTACTGGGAGCGGCTCCAAATGCTCGCCTACGACTTTTTGAAGAGTGGTTCCGCAAACTCTATTGCAACGGCTCTCCGTTTCACCTTGAGCGTCCCCGGCGTAGACGTAGCGATTGTTGGTACCACAAACGCCGACCATATGCGCCAAAACATCGACATGGTGTCGGCAGGCAATCTCTCACAAGACGAGTTCAACGCTATCCGCGCTACCTGGGAAGAGCGAGCCGATCAACACTGGTTGGGTCAAGGCTAGATTTCGTACAGATAAGACTATTCAAATTTGATTTGGAACCATCAACGGGCGACCACAAGGGACAATACTGTGATGAAGTGGAGACCCATCCCAACGGGCGACCACAAGGGTCGCACCCTACTATAGAAAACGAGACCAAGATGTGTAGCGTGTATAGTAGGGTGCGACACGAGTTCATCAGGTATGGATATCGCTCTATCCTGGAGATCAAGATGTGTAGCGTGTATAGTAGGGTGCGACCCTTGTGGTCGCCCGTTTTTCCCCTTTCCGCATAGAATTTTATTTGAATAGTCTTGACTACAAGAGAACACCCCGTCCATGTTCACAAGCCTGCTAACAACCTATAAAGGTTCTCCTATTTTTTCCGCTTGACATCATACCCCATTCATGCAAAAATGCTCCTGTACGGGTCTGATTTATCACACCCTCTGATTTATCACACCCTCGGCAGCAAGGAGCATAAGCGATATGGAGCAGCGAGAGCAAGAGAACGTACTAGCCACCATTGAGCAGCAACGGGTGCGTTTTGTCAATTTGGAGTTTACCGATGTGGTGGGTATGGCAAAATGCGTCACCATTCCGGTAGAGCAATTTCCTGATTGTCTGACACATGGCAAGTGGTTCGATGGCTCATCGCTTGAGGGTTTTGCACGTATTGCTGAGAGCGACATGTACCTCTTCCCTGATCTCTCGACGTTCGCAGTCTTGCCTAACACAGTGCGCCCTGCCTCGTCGGTGCCTCTGAATGATATGTTACAAGAAGACGATGGCGGTGTGGTGGCGCGTGTGATCTGTGATGTACGCACACCCAATGGCGAGCGTTTCGATGGCGACCCACGTGCGACCTTGCTCCAAACAATCGAGATGGCACGCACGCTTGGCTACAGCTTCCATGTCGCGCCCGAACTGGAATTTTTCTTGCTACAACTCGACGATAAAACACCAACACCTCTACCACACGATAATGGTGGCTATTTCGATCTTTCCACTGACCTTGCCGCTACTGTACGGCGTCAGATGGTATACGCGCTGCAACAGATGGGTATTGTGATTGAGGCGAGCCATCACGAGGTTGCCGCAGGCCAGCATGAAATAGACTTTGAGGTGAATGAGGCTCTACATATTGCCGATGGCTTGATGACCGCAAAATATGTCGTGAAAGCTCTTGCCGCCCATCACGGTCTGTATGCGACCTTCCTGCCTAAACCGCTTTATGGTATCAATGGTTCTGGCTTGCACATACATCAACAGCTTGTGAGTCTTGCAACAGGACAAAATGTCTTTGTCGATGCTAAAGACGAGTACGGTCTCTCTGATATCGCGGGCTATTTTATCGCGGGTCAACTTGCCCATGCTCGCGCTCTATGTGCCATTGTTGCTCCACTAGTAAACTCATATAAACGACTCGTCCCTGGCTTCGAGGCTCCTTCACATGTCAACTGGGGGCGCATCAATCGGCAGGCACTGATTCGGGTGCCACGCCCAGGTATCAATCCACAGACCTCGATGCGTGTCGAGTTACGTTGTAGCGACCCCAGTTGTAACCCTTATCTTGCCTTAGCCGTGATGCTACGTGCTGGTCTTGATGGTATCCAGCGCAAACTAACGCTACCCGCCCCGATGGATGAAAGCCTGTTTTTGCGCGCCGAGAGCGAACGTCTGCGCTCTCGTTCTCGGCTGCTACCTGCAACACTTGGCGAAGCCCTCGAAGCTTTGCGAGAAGACTCCCTTCTTCGCGAAACCCTCGGCGATTCCATCTACGAAGGTTTTCTCGACGCCAAAACCATCGAGTGGACCGAGTATAGCAGGCAGGTTCACACATGGGAGCTTGAACGCTACCTGCCCGTGTTCTAAATCACAAACTTTCCGTTTTCATAACACAATTGCCCGTCGGCGTAGACCTTGCCTTCGTGCAGGTCGCATACCATGTCCCAGTGTAGCCCGGACTCGTTCTTACCGCCCGTTTCGGGGTAGGACTCGCCGAGTGCCATGTGCATCGTACCACCGATCTTTTCGTCGAACAGGATATCTTTGGTGAATTGCTTGACGTTATAGTTGAGGCCAAAGGCGACCTCACCCAGGAAACGCGAACCCTCGTCCATGTCGAGCATCGCGTTCAAGAAGTCCAGACCACGACTCGCCGTAGCCTCGATGACCTTGCCATCCTTGAAGGTGAGCCGTACATCCTCGACCTCGTTGCCGTTGTAGACAGCAGGATAGGTGAAGCGCACAGTCCCATTCACCGAATCTTCAATTGGTCCAGTGAAGACTTCTCCATCGGGAAAATTGACGGTGCCTGCACAGCTCACCCATTTACGACCGCGAACATGATAGGTCAGGTCGGTGCCAGGAGCGACGATATGAATTTCGTCGTGCTGCTCTAAGTACGTGGCGGTACGCTGCTGCTCTTCGTCGATTCTGCTCCATGCCGCCGCCGGATCGCTCTGGTCGAGCAGACCTGCACCATACACAAAATCTTCGTAGTCGCTCAGCGACATGCCTGCGTCCTGAGCATGTGCCTGTGTAGGAAAGAGTGTACCGCACCAGTGTAACTCACCCTTTGCTGCACGCTCTAAGAAGCGTTTCGAGATTGCGGCGTTCGCCTTGTCGCGCAAAGCGATCCGCTCCGGCTTGACCTTACTTAAAGCGCGTGTGTTTTGTGATGCCCAGATACCGAGGTATTTGTTCATATGTTCGTTCTCGAACACGTCTATCTCTGATACATGCGTCAATTGCTCATCGCTACCTTCGCGCAACTGAATTTCGTACAGTTCGTCCATGTCGATACGAGGAGTGATATGGGCACCTGCTCGCAACGCTTCCAGGTATATCTCGCGTACAAGCGGTGTTGCGACCATCGGTGCATGAATAATCAGCCTGTCGCCAGCCTGAATTTTCAGTGAGTAATGTACCAGCACCTGTGCCAGTTTCTGCTGTCGTGGATCTGCCATGATCGTTTCTCCTAAGTCTTTTTGATCTGTAGGGACCGATGTATCGCGTCCTGGGGTGGGGAGGGGCAACGCGTCGGCAACGATCCCATGTGGAGACGTGCGCCCCACCAACCCCACCCCAGGACGCGATACATCGGTCCCTACATAGTTGGACGGACGAGCCAGTAGTGTCCGTTTTCACGCATCATAATGTTCTGCTCAATCATATCACGGCGCAATGTTGCTACATCATCATGAAAGGTCTTGAGCGTGGCATTCACCTCTTTCTCATCGTAGATACGGCCCCACTCAAACGATTCCGCAATCTTCTCTAAGATGTGTTTACGTGCCTTTGTCTCTGGTGGAATGCTTAGTAAGTGACCATCTTTGAAGTACGCATCCTGTGTCATTTTACGATTATCAGCCTCAGTGGGTGCAGTGTTCGTTGGGTCATTTTGCAAGCGCATAGACAGCCCGATGTCCCGTAAATGCTCAACGGTCAGCATCTGCGTCATATTTTTCAGCCCTTGCTCGTCGAAATGGTAGTGGTGGTAGTTGTTTTCGCGCTCGACACTCACCAGACCGGCCGCCTTCAAAATGGCGATATGGTGCGAAATCGTTGGTGTCGCGACGCTCAACGTCTCCGCTAACTCTTGCCCATACATAGAACGTTCCGCAAGCAAAGCGAGTATTCGTATCCGCATCGGGTCTGCGAAGGCACGTCCCAAACGTGTCAAAGGCTCGCCCTGTGACATCTCATACGTCATTCTAGCCACACCATATTTGCGCTGTGCCTCTATTCGATTCTGACGCTCGTCCATAATTACCGTCTTTCATCCTATTACAATTATACAATTGCCTAATTAAAGAATAGCGTAATTAAGGTCGTTTGTCAAGAGGGTAAAGGTTCAAGAAAGAAAAAAGGTGTCTGTGGGCCAAATTTGGCTCGCAGACGCCTTTTTTCTTTCTTGACCACAATATTAACCTGTAGGTAGCAACGGCAAAATCGCCTCTTTGAGTTGTTCCGCCATATGTTCAACGGGTATGCCAGCGTCGATGACGTGGAAATTGAACTCGCGCGTCATCTTCTCGTATTCGATGATGAGTCGCGTCTGATAATTGACGAAACTTTCGTAGAGATCACCGCCGAGACGCATATCCATACCCGACTCCCAGTAATCGAAGCCGCCACGCTGCAAGACACGCGGAATAAGGTCGTCGAGGCCGATTTTCAGGTAAAAGATGGCATCAGGCTTGAGGGCCAGACCGTAAATAGAGCGTATCCAGTGACGGTCGGCACCGCGCACAATAGCACGCGCCATCAGCGAATAGATATAGCGGTCGGTGAGAACGACAAAACCGGCACGTAATGCGGGTACAATCAGGTTCTCGAAGCGATCCACGAAGTCGGTTGCATAGAACAAATTCAATGTGATAGGACCAAGCGTATGTCCCTCTTTTGCCTGTTTGAGGCCAGGGCCGACCAGGACAGAGCGCGTCATCTCGGTATCGACAACTGCATAACCACTGCTCTCTAGCCAAGGTCGTAGCAGGCTCAGTTGTGTTGAACGGCCAACGCCATCGGTTCCCTCAATGACGATCAAGCGTCCAGGTAAAAGCTCATCACGTTCTTTAAGATGAATGGCGTCAATGCCGTAAAACGTCAAGTTCGACATAGATTCACGCTCCACTGTGGAGGATGAATGTGACGATGTTCTATCTTTACTTTCATAGGGTGCTGCCGCATATGACCAGCCACCCTTTGCCTCTTTTCCCATGTTTATCGCTCACTCTTCTTGTTATTTTCGACCGCAACAGCCTGCCCATGCAGTTCACGCATCAACCCGGCCTGGGCAGCGTCACGTGCCGAAGAGTGCAAGCGGCGCACCCCTTCGAGATAGGGCTTGACCATTTTCCGCATCCTGCGCTGCTGCTCTGGAATGGGTAGCGTCG
>JAABVA010000132.1_pt1 | contig 94130 bp, 90 predicted proteins | sample 5560331 | NCBI WGS metagenome assembly JAABVA01 (sample SAMN12812661, study PRJNA571458) | rock metagenome | isolation source: Antarctica rocks | place: Antarctica: Victoria Land, Mt New Zealand sud | collected 2016-01-07
ACTTACCGCTTCAACCGCCACAAGATGAAAGAAGGCATTTTTGAAAACCTTATGGTCAGAATGGTAGAAAAGCCACCACACACCTATAAAATGATTATCAACTAAACGCCTATTTCAATAAATTTATATAGAATAATTTATATGCTTCTTTTATGCCTATAAACCTTGTACTTGTATAATAAACCAGTACAAAAAACACAAGGGTTTAACGATTTTTATGTGGTAAAAGAAGGATGGACGATAAGCCGGATAAAATTTAAACAGGTGCTTAAATTTTAGATCCCATTAAAAAAACAATTGGTTTTAAACAGGTGTGGTCAATATAAATGAATGTCCCTTTTAGGTTAGAGTTGTTTCAGGATAACCTATTTCGGGTTTTTCCAAGCCTTTTACCGTTTGAATGCCCATTAATAATTCATCAAATTTCTCAGATGGGTAAATTGATTTTGCCTTCAAACGCATTTTATAAACGTAAATGGTTTTATCGGTATATTCTAATATACGTGCAATACTTGCACTATCGTTGATACCCAGTCGGATCAGCGCAAAAATCCTTAAATCTGTGGTCAGCCCTTCATGGTCTTTCGGCCAAATCTGGTCTTCTTTTTTAAACAAGGAATTAAATTCAACAACAAAATCCGGAAAGATTTTTAAGAAAACCTGGTCAAAAGTATGAAACAAGGTTTCTCTTTCTTTCTTTATTTGAATGTTGTCTATTATAGGTTGTATCAAATCAAATTTCCTTTGGATTATCCTTGACTCTACAGAATTCTTGATTTTTTCAAGTTTCAATATAAACCCTGAAATGACATTAAAAAAATAACCGATGTATTCTTCCTTGATGTGGGCATCTTCGGCAAATTTTTGGTTTGCCTTTACAACTTGTTTATTTACTTCAATTAGTTGGCTATTTATAAATTCAAGCTTGACATTGTTATGTTCAATGATTTTTTCCTTGGCTTTAGTATGTTTAAGTTGTTTATACAACAGAACAGAAATTACGATGATAAATATTGCCAAAAGCGCAGTTGAACAGAGGTAGATCAAAAAACGTTTTTTCTGGCTCTCACTAAAGTTTAATTTTTGTGCTGCAATTAGCGGTAAAATCGAACTTATTTTAATTTGCCGCTGGCGGGCACCATAAAATTCAGCGTCCTCCAGGGCTTTCTGGATATAAATATAGGCATTGTCAATATCACCGCTTTTGGATGCAAGTGCAGCAAGCTGAAAGATGGCCAATGTTTCCTTTGTCGAATTTTGCAAATCCCCAATCACTGCCTTGATCATGTAATCCTTTGCTTTTTCAGGCTCGTTGACCCGTAAATAAAGCTCACTTAATATTGATGCGGTAATAGCATCCTCATGAGCGGCCGACTTAAATTTTTTTGACAAATAAATAAACCCTTTAATGGCAGCTAAATTACTCCCATTACGGAAATCGCGGTAACTGGTTAAAACCAACCTACCATAAGATCCGGGCTTACTTAGCTGAATTGCCGAATCAAGATATAAATTGCCTTTGGATTTATAAACCGGTGAATAGATGCCATCATTGTCATATATGGCCAGATCAAAATTAGCCCGCAGCATCACGGAGTAATAATGTTCAAGGGAATTATTGTCAAAAGTTTTGTGATCTACGGTTTGTAATACACTAAACGCTTCTTTATACTTACCGGCAGATAGCAGGATAAAGCCTATATTGGTCTTACTATAATTTTCAATAAAGTGGTTATGTGTCTTTACGCCAAGGTTATATAACCGCTGAACATACACGTAGGCCGAATCATATTTATAGGATTTGTATTCTTCATATAGTTTTGTCAATAAATCAACCTGACCGTTGATATTTGAAGTATCTGCCTCCTGCAAGGTATTCCTTAAACTGTTTATTCTTTTTTCTTTTTGGCTGTCATAATAGTTTTTGCGGCCAAATTCATATTTGAGTTTTGAAAATAAAGAATCTGTTCCCGGATTTGCAAAGGACGTTGTGTAAGAAAGTAAAAAAAACAGAATAAAAACGAAAGCATGCATAGCCAAATTTTACTGACAATAAATTATAAATATATAAGATCTTTAAAGGGGGTTTTTTGTACCAACAACTATTTAAATAAAAACGGGCTTAATTCGATAGAACTACTATTTTTACCAAAATTATTTAAATAAATTCTATACTTGGAGCTTGTTTAAATTTAGTTGAGTAAATTTTTTATGCTTCTTTTATTGGGTAAAAACCATCACCCTTACGATAAGTTTTCAGGCAATATTATTTGCAAGTGGTTATTTTTTTAAGTGATAAAAGAAGCAAAGGTCCTTTTTGACATAAATTTAAACAGGCTCTTAATATGAAGTTGTTCAAACTTATGTTGGGCAGAGTCAAAACGGTAGGCGGTTTTTCCGGACTGAACAGTTTTTTGAAGGGCCGTAGGCTCGGCAAATATTGTAAAAATGGGTTTCAACCCGTTTAACTAATAAAGTTTAAACAACTTTAATAATAGTTAATTGAGAAATGACAATCCAAACAATCCTTACTTGCAAGCCAGCAGTTTATACTTTTGTAAAAATGCAATTCCGGCTGGCCTGCACTTTTGATTTTGACCAGTGGTGGTTGACCATATCTTCATTGATGTAGAAGTGAAGCCTATTTTCCCGCATCAAAAACTTGATCCGGTGATAAGTTGCTGCTCCTTGCGTGTCGTCCCGCTCTTTGATGATCAAAGTATCTTTTGAAATGATGTAACAACCGCGGTAAGTGTGTTCTGACAATTTATTGTAATGGACAACATAATTGTTTTTCCTGAGGTTGAAAGATTCCGTGTACTTGTTGGCAACTTTACTTACCCAATTGGTATTGATAAGGTGGTCGTTGTGAATAACATTTCCGGTAAACAGCAGGGCCGACAACAGCAGTGTTTTCATTGGATCTATATTTTGGATCAGCTAAAAAATAACCTCTTATACGGATATGCTTACATATGGTTGCCATTCGGATAGCTTATTTTCCTGTTTTTATAATTGTTGTTGTTCCTGTTGATCCGTTGTCTGTTGGAGAAAAATCAATCTCATTTTGATGCTTCTTTTATCACCCAAAAATTGGTGCCGGCATTTCAAATCAACCTAAAATACCAACACAAACTTTAGGTAGATAAAAGAAGCATGGCCGGAACCTTGTTGGAAAGCGGTTTTTAATTTAAACTTGCAGCAAATTCGAAGTATGAAAAGTCAGTTGACAATAGTGAGGCATGGGCAGTCTCAATACAACCTGGAAAATCGTTTTACAGGTTTTGCAGATGTGGACCTGACTGCCCAGGGAAGGGAAGAGGCAGCGATGTGCGGCCGAAAGCTGATCGGGATGCAGTATGAAGCCTGTTTTACTTCTGTTTTAAAACGCGCCATCGAAACGCTGCATATAATCCTGGATATCATTGGGCAAAAACAGCTTCCCATTCATCAGGATGCTGCGCTGAACGAAAGAAATTACGGCGACCTGCAAGGTTTGAACAAAGCCGAAACCGCCGAAAAATACGGCGCAGATCAAGTGAACCTGTGGCGCAGAAGCTTTGATATTGCGCCGCCGGGAGGCGAAAGCCTGAAGCAAACACAGGAACGCGTGCTGCCTTATTACAACGCACAGATTTTGCCTTTGCTTCAAAAAGGCGAAAACGTACTGATCGTTGCCCATGGTAACAGCCTGCGCGCACTGATGATGCACTTAGAAAATATCAGTGAAGATGCGATTGTACATATAGACTTACTGACAGGTGTGCCCCGCGTTTATCATTTTGACGAATCCGGAAAAATTGCGAAAGTTGAGTTTTTATCCTGATAAAAGAAGTATTGCCGCACCCTTAAAATTTTTTATAAAGAAAGCCGTTCTGCTGATCCTTTTACCCGGGTTCAGCGTAAAAAAAATCATGAACTATTTATATTCTATTTCGCTTTTTAAAAAAAGGGCTTTAACCATTTTATCCGGGACATTTTTAATATTGATGCTGGATAATTGCCAGTCTCAGCAAAAACCCGATCAGCAAAGCCTGACGGCAAACCGGCCTGGAAAAGCACTGGCAGCCAGCAATCCGGCAACTCCGGCAGCATTGGCGAAAGCAGCTCCGGCAGCGGTGGTTTTAGGCCGAAAACAAATCCCAATATTGTGTTATCATCAGATCAGAAACTGGAAACCTACGGATTCTAAAACGGCAAAAGATTATATCGTGCAGGAAAATGATTTCCGCGAGCAGATGAAAATGCTTGCCGACAGTGGTTATCATACCATTTTGCCAGACCAGTTGTACCAGTATCTCAACACTGGTGCAGCACTTCCTGTAAAACCAATTATGTTGACTTTTGATGATACCGACCTGGACCAGTACACCCTTGCCGCCCCTCAAATGAAAAAATACGGTTTTAAAGGTGTATTTTTTATCATGACAGTTTCCTTGGGGCGGCCGCATTACATGACAAAAGCACAGGTAAAAGAACTATCGGACACCGGACATGTGATCGCTGCCCACACCTGGGACCACCACAACGTTAAAAAATACCAGGGACAGGATTGGGTGACGCAGATTGACAAGCCAACCAAAAAATTAGAAGAAATCACCGGAAAACAAATTAAATATTTTGCTTATCCGTTTGGTTTATGGAACGAACAAGCGATCCCGGAACTGAAAAAACGAGGTTTTATAGCTGCATTTCAACTATCAGAAAAGCGCGGCACGATAGAACCTTTATTCACGATCCGCAGGTTGTTGGCCAGCGGTTATTGGTCGGCACATACTTTATCCAACAATATCAGGCATAGTTTTTAAAAGCAGGACTGAAAAAATGAAACCTGAAATATTGATGCAGCTCGTTACCACGGAAATGCCTTTCGGAAAATATATGGGGACCAAAATTTGCAGCCTGAACGAAAATTACCTGCTTTGGTTTAAGCAGCAAGGTTTCCCGAAAGGAAACCTTGGCGTGCTGCTGGAAACCATGCTGGAAATAAAAATCAACGGTTTGGAATATCTGCTGACCCCTTTAAAATCATTTTAAATTTAAAAAGCAGGAGAGTTGCGCTGATCGATCTGGTCGCCCAATTCTTCTACCCAGCCTGACAAATAAGGTTCTGTGCTGCTGATCCTTGTCCAGTTGCCGTTTTCATCTTTGGTAATTTCCAGGTTTAAAGAACCGTCGATCGAAGAAAAAGTATAATGCTGGCCTGAACCCGAATGCGTGGCGGTACTTACCAATCCGTCGATCAAACCATCTGTACCGGCCAAAACTGTTTCAAAATTTTCCATGTGTTGTATGCTTCTTTTATCGGATAAAAATCATCAACAGCAAAGGTATCATTCTGTTTAAATCCACGATACAGATTTTTACCCGATAAAAGAAGCATCATCCTGCTTTCATCCAGGCTTTCTGTTCGTGGTCGTATTTTTTGATCACCCTTGCCGGGTTTCCCGCAGCGATACTGAAAGCGGGGACATTATTGGTCACCACGGCACCGGCAGCAATCACACAATGTTTCCCGATAATCGTGCCTGCGGTAATTACCACATTGGCACCGATCCAACAATCATCTTCAATTATAATAGGAGCAGTGCGCACGCCTTGCGCTTGTATGGCCCGGTTTGCATCTTCATAATTATGGTTTAAACCGCTGATGACCACATTTTGGGCGATAATAACCTGGTTGCCAATCGTCACCGGCCCAATCAGTACATTGCTCATGCCGATGGTAGTTTGCGCACCGATTAGCACATCGCCAACGCCGTTATTGATCGTGCAAAAATCCTCGATCACCGCATTCTTACCCATTTCAAAGCGGTTGAACGGGAAAACGTCGATCCTGGTACGACGACGAATCCTGCTGCCTGATTTTTTTTTGTGAAAGAAGGGGTTGACTATCCACTTTACCCAAAGCCGCGGTTTCGCCTGTCCGCTTGGAATGAGGGCTCGATGGATCATTTTTTTTAAAAACGGATTGTTTTTTATAATGTCTTTCAAGCCCATTCACCCTTGGTTTTAATTGGTATTTAATTCTTTTTGATAACCCTCTGCTGCAACGTTCGTACAAGCAGTTAAAAATATTGAAGCAGGCAAAGGAAAATTTCCGGTTTTAGGACTAAAATTATCGTGTAACAAAAATTCCGTTTCCAAACCTGTTCCAGCACATATACGATAACAGCTACTAAATGTTATCAATTTAAATTATAGTTAAAATATTGATAATCAAAAGTTTATAGTTGTCAGTATTTCATAAAACAGAATATCCCGTCAGGAAAAGCAAATGATGTCAATTACAAGAAAACAGATTTTGGTTGTGGATGATGATGTAAGCATTCTAAAACTGCTCAATTTCATCTTGTCTAAAGATTATGTAGTAGTGATGAAAACGAGCGGGATAGAAGCTTTCAGTTGGCTTGAGGAAGGAAACTATCCCGATCTGATCATCTCAGATCTGCAAATGCCTTATTTTGACGGCACTTCTTTTATCCGAAATTTAAAAATCAGTGGTTTTTACCGCAACACGTCGGTTATCGTATTGTCCGGTGCAAACGATATTAAAGAGCAGGTAGAAAATATGTCTTTTGCGGTAGAAGGCTATATCACAAAACCTTTTAACCCTGCCGGGCTGAAAGAAACGATCAATCACGTATTTAATGCCGTAAAAACAGTATGATCAATAATAAATGGAACGCCTACAGTACCAATAAGCTCAGGGTTGCTTATTCAGGCGTTACGCTTACAGATCAGGTTTATCAAAATTTAGGGGACAAATTCCAGATATTTTCCAGTGGTACTGCCAAACAGTTTAATGAATACCTGGCCGAGCAATCTTTAAGTTCCCTGCCGGAAATTATTTTGATGGAGGTTGACGAACAGGAACACTGTTTTGAAGTAGTTGAAAATATCCGCAAAAACCCTTTGCTCAAAGGTTTGATCATTGTATTGCTGGCGGCCAGGCCCAACGAAAGCTGGAAGCAAAAAGCATTGAAACTGAGGATCCATGATTTTTATGTTTATCCGTTTTTGTATGATGAACTGTGCGAGCGGCTGGATTTTTTGGTCCGGTTCAAACTGATTAAACCCGATCTGGCCAATTTAGCGGAAAAGGTAAGCATCAGCTACAAAATGCCCAATAGCAAACGCTTGTTTGACCTTGCTTTTTCTATCACCTGTATCCTGGTTTTGCTGCCTGTATTTGTGTTGGTTGCTTTGTTGGTCGCCATCGAATCCAGAGGGAATATTATTTATAAAAGCAAACGCGTGGGCACGGGTTATAACATTTTTGATTTTTATAAGTTCCGGTCGATGCGGAGCAATGCCGATCAGCAATTGATCGATCTTTCAAACCTCAACCAATATACCAATACCGACGATAAAGCCGGTAATTCCATTTTTGTAAAGTTGAAAAATGATCCCCGGGTAACTAAAGTAGGGGCTTTTATACGCAAAACAAGCCTGGATGAACTGCCGCAGCTTTTTAATATCCTGAAAGGTGATATGTCTGTCGTTGGCAACCGCCCCTTACCGCTTTACGAGGCCGAGCAACTGACTTCAAACGAATGGGCGACACGGTTTTTAGGGCCAGCCGGTTTAACAGGTTTGTGGCAGATCAGCAAAAGAGGGCGCGAAGATATGTCTGAACGGGAAAGAAAGAAATTAGATAATTTTTATGCACTGAAGTATTCCTTTTGGTTTGATATAAAAATCATCCTGGGGACTTTTCCGGCTTTGTTTCAAAAAGAAAAAGTTTAGCGAAAGTATATGTATAAACGATATACTGTTTTTATCCTGTTGATTTCATTATCAGCAGTTGCAAAAGCCCAGGATTCTGTTATTCCGGAGGTGTCATACCCTTATCTGAACAAGCTGGTCGCTTCTGCAACAGCGCATTATCCGCGGGTAGCCAATTATGCGGAACGTATGGTGCTTGCCCAAATGAATGTAAGCAAAGCCCGGTTTTCCTGGTTTGATTTGCTTACGTTTTCATATATCTATCAGCCTGACAATACTTTAAACTATACCATTCCTTCCGCAACAGCTTCTGCTACTGGAAACCGGTATTTGTTCAATGGTATCCAACTTGGCTTGTCGCTTAATTTAGGGACGCTGCTATCAAAACCTTTCGTGATAAAAGCAGCTAAAGAAGACTTGAAAATTGTTGGCGACGAGCAAAGCGAATACCTGATCACCCTTACTGCCGATGTAAAGCGTAAATATTTTACTTATCTGCTGCAACAAAACTTAGTCAAAATCCAAACACAGGCTTACTTAGATATCCAAGCTTCGATCACACAGGCAAAATACAAATTCCAAAAAGGGGAAAGTACTTTTGAAACTTATAATTCCTTGTTGTTGGGTTCTTCCGCCCGTATAGAACAAAAGTTGCAGGCAGAAACCAATTTGCTTATTGCCAAGAGCGAACTGGAAGCATTGATTGGGGTAAAACTGGAGGAAATAAAATAATGAAGCTGACAAAATTTTTAAAGCTGCTTTACCTGCACCGTTTGGTGCTTGTTGCCGTTCCGCTGGTTGCCTTGCTGGCCACTTATCTTTTGACCCAAAAACTACCTGACATTTATTTATCAGAAACAGATTTATCAACGGGAATTATAGATCCTACCCAGCAGGTTTTGGGCAGTGCAGAAGCCTCGGTACAAGAATCAAAAGTTAACCAGCAGTTTTCAAATCTTTTAGGAACAATTCGTTTGGGAAAAGTAATGGATCAGGTTTCATATAGCCTGATGATCCATGATCTGACAACTGCACAACCATTCAGGCCAAAAAGCAGGCTGCTGCTGCAACTGAATGCCGATGCCAGCTTACACGCGCTTAAAGTTTATCAATACAAGTTTCAGCATAGAGAGCCGCTGGATTTGACCAATCCGGATGAAGCCGGCCTGCAAAATGTACTTCTTGCCCAAAAATATGACCCGGAAAGCATTAAAAAAAACCTGGTTATTTATCGTACCGACAACAGCGATTTTGTCCATCTTGATTTAACTTCCGGCCAGCCGCAATTATCTGCCTTTGTTTTAAATACACTTTGCCGGGAGTTTATTGCTTACACCATTGCAGACCAGCAGAAAAACAAGGGTTATTCATTAGGGTTTTTGCAGAAATTAATGAAGCAAAAGCAGGATACAATGAATGCAAAGGTTGCGGCCTTGAGGGATTACAAGATAAAAAACCACATCCTTGACCTGAAAGACCAGTCCACTTCCCTCTATTCCCAACTGACAGAATACCGCGACCGAAAAGCACAGGCCGAAAAGGATATTTTGTCTTATAACAGTGCCATTGCAAATATTGACAGCCGGTTTGATCCGAATGACAGGCGATACCTGGAAGCCAGTGCGATTAAAATAAACGCGCAAGTGGCACAAACCCGGGACCGCGTAAATGCTGCCAACAATCAATACATCCAAAGTAATTTTGATGCCCGGTATAAAAAGAACATTGATTCTTTGCAAAATTTACTGAACACACAAATCGCCCAGATGTCTGATAAGTACGTTACCAATCCTTTGGCCGGAAAAGAAAGTTTGGTGCAGGAAAAAGTAAAAATGGAGATCACGCGGGATATGTCGCGCTCTGGGTTGCACAATCTGGATAACCAGATTAGTTTGTTGAACAGTCAGTTGGATCACATTGTCCCTTTTGATGCGGCCATACAATCTTACGAGCGGGATATTGAAGCGGCCACGAAAGAATATACGGATGTCCAAAATAAATACAACCAGTCTTCTATTGAATCTGATGTAAAAACAACTATCAAACAAGTACAACAAGCTATGCCCGGTGCAAAGCAGCCCTCCAAAAAACTCCTGCTTATCTTATTTAGCGGTATATTAAGTGCGATGTTTTGTGTGGTTGTGCTGTTCGTTATGTTTTATCTCGACCGTACCATCCGTGTGCCCTCTGATTTGGCCAATGCTGCCCAAACGCCTGTTTTAGGACAATTAAATTGGATAGACAAAGCTGTTATTGATTTTAAACTGACTGATAGTAGCCAGCAAAGTACAGATGAAAAGCAGCAGTTTAAAAATTTGCTCCGTTCTATCCGATACGAGATAGACAGTGAACTGCATGACGATAGCAACAAAGCAAACGGCGAAGGCAAAGTAGTCGTCATTACCAGTTTATCCGCTTCGGAAGGGAAATCTACAGTTTCCATGAACCTTGCATCCGCTTATGTCATGACCAATAAAAAGGTTTTGGTGGTGGACGGCAATTTTGACCATCCTTCACTTAGCAATGCTGCGGCAAACAAAGCTTACCTGGAAGATTTTTTGAAAGATGATAACGCCACCATCCTTCAAACCCAAAATAATAGCCTGATCTCACTGCTTGGAAATCATGGTGGCGATTTTTCACTGCTTGAAAAAACCAGCGAAACTATTGTCCGAAGCAAGATTGATCAGCTTAAAAAACGCTTTGATATCATCCTTATTGAAACCCAATCTTTAAGCCTGATGAACAAAGCAAAAGAATGGATCCAATTTGCTGATAAAGTAGTTGCTGTTTTTGAAGCCGGACAAAGTATCACACCCAACAAACAAATTTATATCGATTACCTGCACACGTTAAATTCAAAGTTTATCGGTTTGATTTTAAATAAAGTGGTCATTCAAAAGGAGTTGAATTAAAATAGGTTTAATTAAATTTTTTCTCATGTATATACGCATACTGATGTTTTTCTGGCAAGCCGTACAATTAGCAATCGGGTTTAACTTGGTTTTTCCGTTGTTGCTGTACCTTTTTTATCCTGCTGCGCGCAACAAATTCAAATTGAACAAAACCTGGAACAGGGTTACCGAGGCGGATTATGGCATCATCGTTACCGCTTACCAGCAAACTGCTTCCTTGCCCGATGTGGTAGCTTCCCTGCTGAAACAGGAGTATAAAAACTTTATAATCTACGTGGTGGCAGATCAGTGCGATGTTTCGCAACTGGTTTTCAACCATCCACAGGTAATTGTTTTAAGGCCCGAAAAAGCACTTAAAAGCAATACGCGTTCTCATTTTTATGCCATTGACAGGTTTGTAAGGCCTCATCCGCGACTGACGATTATCGACTGTGATAATTTAGTACATCCGGGTTATCTGACAGAGATGAACTCCTATTTCACCAAAGGTTATCAGGCGGTACAAGGGCTTCGCGCAGCCAAAAACCTGAACACTACTTATGCCTGCCTGGATGCAGCCAGAGATATTTATTACCATTTTTATGATGGCAAACTGCTGTTCAAAGCGGGTTCATCTGCTACTTTGTCCGGCTCGGGCATGGCTTTTACTACCGAATTATACCGGTTTTGTCTGGAGAACATCCACATTAGCGGTGCCGGTTTTGATAAAGTTTTGCAGGCCGAAATTGTCAATTACCGCCTACAGATCGCTTTTGCCAGAAAAGCTATTGTTTATGATGAAAAAACGATGCACCCCGATCAGTTGGTCAGGCAGCGATCGCGCTGGATCAATACCTGGTTTCGGTATGCGGGGTTTGGTTTTAAACTGATGTTCAGGGGATTTGGAAACCTCAGCAAAAACCAGGTTTTGTTTGGCACAGTGCTTTTGCGGCCGCCATTGTTTATTTTTCTTATCCTATCCAGCTTTTGCGCCATCGCAGATTTTTGGATCAATCCAAGCTATATCTGGATTTGGCTGTTGGGCTTTGCTTCTTTTATCCTTAGTTTTTTTATTGCCCTGTTTGATTCCAAAACAGACCGCCGCATTTACCATGCTTTGTTTAGCATACCAAAATTTGTCTTTTATCAGGTTTTGTCTTTGCTGAAAATGCGTAAAGCCAATGAACGTTCTGTAGCTACTAATCATTATTATCCATCCGATATTGAAAAAGTAATGCAAAATAAATATGACCAGGCCGGACATCTCGAATAAAAAAACAATCAACCATCCGGAAGAAAAACAAAAAAATTTGCCGGAGTTATTGGCCCTTGTACTGGCTTTTGTAAGCGTGTTTATATTTTTTTTCAAAATCCTGTTTTTTTAAATGAAGGTATTACCAGCTTCCTATCCACATTCTCCCGGTGCGGAATTCAAGATTCCAGCTTCCCCCGGCAGCTACGGAAATGTTGTGTTCCGGCTAAGCAAAGCGGTAATAGCTGCCTTGTTGCTGGCTGGCATTGTTTTTTCTTTGCTGATTGCTAAAACAGGCTTGCTGGCAGGAGTAATAATCCTGGTCCTGATCGTCGGTTTGCCGCTGGTTTATGCCGTAGTGGTTTGTCCGAAAGCGGGGATACTGGTATTGTTAATTGCAGCATACTTAGTGATGTGGGTGATCAGGATGGGTGTGGATTTTCCGCTTGGCACAGTAATGGATGCCTTGCAAATGCTTCTTTTACTGGGCTTTTTTATCAAACAAAAAACCAATCCCGACTGGAGCTTTGCCAAAACCCCAATCAGTAAAATTATCTTGATTTGGATATTTTACAACCTGCTGGAGGTGATTGATTCAAATCCGTTTGCCTGGTTGTACACCATCCGTTCCGTTGCGGTGGTCACGTTGCTGTATTTTGTTTTTGTGTACCAAATACGCTCTGTCCGGTTTATCCGTACAATATTGAAGACCTGGATTGCTTTATCGCTTTTTGCTGCGGTTTATGGTTTTAAGCAAGAGCATTTCGGCTTTTTTGATTTTGAGAAAGCACAACTTTCAGATCCGCTGATGATCTCTCTTTTATACATCAACGAAGCGTGGCGCAAATTCTCCATTTTTTCGGATCCGGTTTCCTTTTCCTACAACATGGTCATCAGCAGCTTGTTGTGTATTTGCCTGCTCACCGGAACAATCAAAAAATGGAAAAAAACAATACTGCTTCTTTTAGCCCTGTTTTTTTTACTCAACATGCTTTACTCGGGTACACGTAGTGCATACGTACTGGTTCCGGCTGCCTTAGTTTTGATCGCTGTGCTTAATTATAGCCGTAAAGTTTTAATTATGACTATTATAGCAGGGGTTTGTATCGGTATCCTGATTGTCGCCCCAACGGCTGACCCAACTATTTATCGTTTTCAGAGCGCATTTAAACCTGCCCGGGATGCTTCTTATCAGGTACGGAAAAACAATCAGGAACGAATCCAGCCCTTTATTTGGTCACATCCTTTCGGCGGCGGATTGGGTGCAACAGGCGTTTGGGGAAAGTATTTTGCACCGAATTCTTACTTAGCGCATTTTCCGCCGGACAGCGGCTATGTGCGTGTAGCAGTAGAGCTTGGCTGGGTTGGGCTTTTTTTAATCTGTACGCTCATGTTTGTGATCTTAAAAACAGGTATCAAAAATTATTTTCTCATCCAAAACCCCGAACTCAAATCTTATTGCCTGGCAGCAACTGTAATTGTTTTTGCACTCAACATCGGAAATTTTCCGCAGGAAGCAATTGTCCAGTTTCCAACTAATATTTTGTTTGTATTGGTTGCGGCACTGATCCCGATTACTTTAAAATTAGATCAGCCAAAAGTTAATGATACAAATCATGCAGCAGGAAACTATAATTGACCGGGATTTCATCATCGTTGGACAGCAGGCCTGGGATATCGAAATCGGCAGCAACTGCAAAAATATTGCGCTGGAATTAAGCAGGCATAACCGTGTCTTGTATGTAAACCCGCCGCTGGACAGGATTACACAAATCCGAAACAAGGATGATGAAAAAATCATCAAAAGAAAACAGATGATCCGCGGCGAACTAAATAATTTGGTCCCAATTCAAACCAATCTTTGGAACTTGTATCCGGATTGTTTGCTGGAATCCATCAACTGGATAAAGAACCATTTTTTGTTTGATACGATCAACAAATGGAACAATATCCGTTATGCAAAATCCATTTCTGAAATCGTCGGGCTTTTAGGTTTTGAAAATTGTATCTTGTTTAATGACAACGATATTTTTAAAAGTTTTTATCTGAAAGAATTTTTACAACCTAAAACAAGTATCTATTATTCCAGGGATTACATGCTGGGCACAGACTATTGGAAATACCACGGCGAACAGCTCGAACCAAAACTTATCAGTAAAAGTGATCTTTGCCTTGCCAATTCCAATTACCTCACCAACTATTGTAAAAAATATAATCCAAACTCTTATTACATTGGCCAGGGTTGTGATCTGAGTGTTTTTACTGCCTTAAAACAGTATGAACTTTTTGATTTAAAGAATATTAAAAATCCTTTAATTGGATATGTTGGTGCCTTGTCTTCTTCAAGATTGGATATTGAATTGCTTGCTTTTATCGCCATCACAAAACCTGATTGGAACTTAGTTTTGATTGGGCCGGAAGATGACAGTTTCCGGGAAAACTCCATACATCAATTCAAAAATGTTTTTTTTCTTGGATTGAAAGAAGCTGCAATTTTACCAAATTATATCCAAGCTTTGGATGTTTGTATCAATCCGCAATTAATAAATGAAATAACAATTGGAAATTATCCCCGAAAAATTGATGAATATTTGGCACTTGGAAAACCGGTAGTTGCCATAGAAACCGAAGCAATGCTGATATTTGAAAAACATACTTATTTGGCCAAAAACAAAGAGCAATTTGTACAATTGATACAGTTGGCTTTGGATGACAACACGATAGCAAAGCAGCAGGAGCGGACCCAATTTGCATTTTCACATAGCTGGGAAAATTGTGTCGGGGAAATTTATTTTGCCATTATGGATTTTGAACAAGTATCAGCATGAGTGCCACATTTTATAGTGATAAAAAAAGTACCCTTTCCGGGGAAACAATTGTGATGCTGGCTTTATCGCGGTATGACAGCTTACTTCAGTCCACCAGTTATTCTATCGCGCAGGAGCTGACCAAAACTAACCGGGTTTTTTATGTTGATAACCCTTTTACCATTTATGATTGGTTAAAGCGAAGGAAAACTGCCGATTTCAAACGCAGGAAACCTTTGTTCTCTTATTTCTCCAACGGGTTGATAGCTACCGGCAACCCTTCGCTTCAAGTTATAATTTCCCCGGTTATCCTGTCTGTTCATTTTCTTCCCGAAGGAAAGCTTTACCGCCAACTGCTGAAAGTGAACGAATGGATCATCCAAAAACGAATTAAGAAAGTGCTTGCAAAAGAAGCAGTTACCAATTTTATTTACATTAATTCCGCCAACTTCCATTTCCCGGACCTGATAGACAATTTTAAACCGGCATTGAAAGTTTACCACTGCGTAGATCCTGTTTGTACCGGTTTTGATAAAAGGCACGGCCTGGTTTCGGAATCTAAACTGTTGAAAAAAACCGATCTGGCAATTTGCACCAGCAAGCAGTTGCAGCTTGAAAAAAAGCAGGAAAACAGCAATAGTTTTTTTGTGGCCAATGCCACGGATTTCAGCCATATTGGTAAAGCTTTGGAAGATAACTTGGCGGTTCATCCTGTTTTGAATGATATAAAAAAGCCGGTGATCGGTTATATCGGAAGCATTGAAAGGCGGATCGATTATGTCCTGCTGGAAGAAGTAGTCAAAAAGAACCCGGATAAAAGTTTTGTGTTTGCAGGGCCCGTTATCCCGGTATGCGTGCCCGAATGGTTTTATCATCAGCCCAATCTGCACCTTACCGGCCCTTTGCCTTATCAGGACCTGCCAGCTTTGATAAAGGGTTTTGATGTAGCCTTAATCCCGTTTAAGCGGGACGAAGTGAGCCGCAAGATATTTCCTTTGAAATTATTTGAATACTTAGGGGCAGGAAAGCCGGTGGTATCGCTCAACTTTAACCCGGATTTGAAGGATTTTACAAAAGGTACGGTTGTTTTTTGTGATCATGCGGCCGGTTTTTCCACCGCTATTGAGCAGGAACTGTCCGGCAATTCTCCGCAGAAAATAAAAGAACGCGTTGCCGTGGCCGCAGAAAATACTTGGGTAAAAAGAGCACAGGATATTTCTGAACTGCTGGCCGCGGAAATTAATAAACGCTAAACAGGGTTCGTTTTACAACTTCTACCCAACACAAAACCTATTTTTTATTGGGTAGGTGCAGCCGCAAGCCAATCTCAAAATCACCGTTGGTATAATTGCTGATAGCGGCTGTTTCGGTGGTATAAAATGCAAGTATCGAGTAGGAATCTTTATTTAACCCAAAACCAAATGTGGTGCTTTTGGTAGAATGGTAAATGCCCTGGATAGATAACTGGTTTTCGGCAAGCATCAGGTTGGCGCCTACATCCAAAATATTGGTATAACCTTTTACGCCGCGAAAGCTGGCTTTTGGTTCTAATGTAATAGCATTGATGGCTTCCCCGAAATTGAACTTGTAGCTTACGGCCGTAAAAAACAGGGAACGATCTACCGCAAAATTGTCCTTATCTTGGTTAAAAACACTTCGCAAATTGGGCAAAGCAGCTTGTATGGTCAGGCTGTTGCTGGTGTAAGAAGTACCAAAATCACCGTCCAGAAAGCTTTTGCGCTCGTTGTAACGGGCAACGGACAAATCGCCCGGATCGCCGCTGATCTGGTCTAGTGGTACACGCTGGCTCAAAATGCCGGCAGAAAGTCCAAAGTTCAGCTTCTGGTTATCCTGGCCCAAAGGAATGTGGTACGCGTAAGTGGCCACAGCACGCGTAGATTTTAACAAACCGGACTGGTCCGCATAAACATTGATCCCAAATGCAGCGCGATTTAACAAATAATCCGCAGAAACAGCTTCGGTAGCAGGTGAGCCGGGGATACTGCTCCATTGTTTCCGAACGCTCACATTGATATTTAAACCGTCATTAATACCAGCCATTGCAGGATTGAACAAGTATTGGTTTTGGAAATACTGCGTGGCCAGCGGGTTTAATTGCGCTTTTACCGAAGTCCGGATGATTGCAAGTGATAGAAAGATCGCAGCGGCAATGCTTCTTTTAGGATATAAAAATTTTATCGGGTACATGTTTTTTTCTTAAAATGAAGATCAATCTCTGACAATGGTGATGAAACCTTTGAATACTAAGCCCGTCTCTGCGCCAAAATCCACTATATAATAATATGTCCCCTGTGCAAGCGGCCCGTTGTTGTAGGTTCCGTCCCAATCGTTGGCATAACCTTGTTTGCTGAAAACCACATTTCCGAACTTATCAAAAACCTTTACTGTGTTATTGGGATATTGTTCCAGGTTTTTGATCACCCAGGTATCGTTTCTGCCGTCACCGTTTGGCGTGATAATGTTGTTGGCATCCAATTTATTAGCAAAATCAGGCCGGTTTGATTCTACTGCTTTGCCAGTCAATGCAATGATTTTATTATCCGCACCTTCACTGATATTGGTAATACTATCGGTAAAAGTTCCCCTCGCGGTTGGGTTAAACCTTACATAAATCGTTTGGTTTGATGCCAGTTCTGTTGCCCCGAAAGTAAGCACATAATCGTAAACAATGCTGTCTTTTGACAAGGAAAAAGGCGGGTTTGTGCTGACCGTAACATCGCCTGTCAATTTACTGCCCCTGATCGTAAAGGTCTGGCCAGCAGAACTTGTATGAACTTTTTGTGCAGCAAAGCTCAGGGCTACCACAGGTTTTGCAACCGAAGTATCTGTCTGTTCCCAGGAAAAGCCATCCATAGCCAAAGTCCTGGTTGTTCGTTTAAAAGTTGCCAAAGCAGCCCCGAAAGCACAATTACCGGAAGCATAAGTTAGGGCAGCAGCCAGAAAAGTTGCAGTGGCAATGCTTCTTTTAGGGCATAAAAATCTTATTGAATACACTCTTTGTTTTAAGTTGGTTGAAAATTAATCCCGGATGATGGTGATGTATCCTTTGAACATGCCTGCTAAACCGATGCCATAGTCAACAGTATAATAATACGTTCCCTGCGAAAGCGGACTGTTGTTGTAAGTTCCGTTCCAGTCGTTGGCATAACCCTGTTTACTGAATATAATGCGCCCGTTCTTGTCAAAAATTTTCACCTTATTGTTCGGGTAATAATCGATGTTTTTGATTGCCCAGTAATCATTTTTTCCGTCGCCATTTGGGGTGATGATATTGTTTGCCAAACATACAATCTTGTTTGCCAAAAATTGTATATCGTTCTTGTCAAATAAAAATTCAAAAAAGCCTCCGGACAGTACCTGGTTCAACAGCACTTTCAAATCGGTACTTATGTTCACGGTAATGGTTTGGTCTGATGTACATCCCGCAGCATTGGTTGCCGTTACATTGTAAGTAGTTGTTATGTTTGGACGGACCACTAACGTAGCGGTATTTTGTCCGCTGATGATATCCGTGGCATTTGTCCAGATGTATTGCTGTCCGCCCGTTGCAGTTAAACGGACAACTGTTCCTTTATAAACTTTCGGGCTTTGGTTGCTGCTGATGGAAACGTTTGACAGACTGTTTACATTGATGGTGAACGTTTGGGTAAAAGTATCATTACCACCATTCGCCGTTCCGCCGTTGTCTTTAGCCGTTACCGTGATGGTTGCCGTGCCCGAAGTATTGCTGCTGATATGATAATAGACCGTTCCTGTTCCGCTGCTGTTTTGTACAACTGCAAGTTGATCAATCAGCGCATTGTTGGATGAAGAAACCGAAAGGGTAGTGGTTTGCCCGCTTTCCGGTCCGGCCGTAATTCCGCTTAATGGTATGCTTTGCAAGCTGTTGGTATAACAAACTGTCTGATCGAAAACGGCATTTAATGTTGGAGGCACATTGCCAAAAGCATAACGTGTCAATACCGGATAATGATCCGTTGTAGTGTTACCATAATTGCTTACCAAACCCGCAACACTGCTTAAAATTTCGGCTGTTCCGTTTACATAATAAGTGTTCATTCCTTTAGAAACGACCACGTTGTCAATAACGCTGCTATAGCTTACGGTAGATTTTTTGCCGGTAAGGCTTAGCGGCAGTGTCAATGGGAAATAATTGGAAGGATCATTGATAAACGAACTGTAAGAAGTAACAGGTGGTGTAATTCCTGCTGTGATCGTTTGGTTCAGGTCATCGTTAAAATCTCCCAGGACAACAAAGTTTTTTCCGGGGAAATCAGCATCAAGCTTAGCTTTCAGGTCATCAGCGCCGTTTTTTCTTCTGGTATAAGCAGTTAAGGTTGGGCTGGTGTTTGCTTTTGCATGGATCAGCACAAAAGTTATGTGTTTGGTTACACCGTTTAAAGTTACATCGGCATCCATCACATAAGGGAACCTGCCGCTCGACCAGTAATTAAAGTCCGGGCAATTTTGTGCCTCTGTACAACGAAAAAAGTCGGAAATCTTTACGTTTTGAAACATCGCAGTTTTATATACAAAAGCCAATTTCTGCGCACCTGCATAATCCGGGTCGGTTGCATTATCAGCATAAGAACCAAAATCAGAAACCACCATGCTGTAACCCGGCATTGCAGTTACAATTCTTTGTAAACGATTGATGTCCACTACTTCCAGCAAACCAAACAGATCAGCTTTAATACTGCCCAAAATAATTTTTTGGTTGGCTTCCTGCAGGTTTTTATCTGTTGGGCCAAAGCCTGCCTGCGTACTGCCGAACCAATTCATATTGTAGTTCACCACTTCCAAAGTATTGTCTGGGTTGTAAGTATTTCCGGAAACCGGGATGGTGATATTGGCAACGTTCTGCGAAGAAATGCCAATGTTCCCGACATAATTGGCCAAAGCTTGGGTTGGGTTGAACCTGACCGTAACTGGTTTGGTAGTGCCGGATGCTTCGTTTACCGTATAATTTATGGTGCTGCCAAATGTAATGCCGTCTTTGGACAAAGCATAAGCAGCATTATCGGAAGTTAAAGCAACATCGCCGGTCAGGTTACTGAAAGAGGCATTAAAAGTTTGTGTTGAAGCAGTGTTTTGTGCCTGGTAAGAAAAAGACAAACTGCTTGGATTGGTAAAAATAGCAGGCGGCGGCGGAGTAGGGGAATTGAGCAGGTTGATGTCGTCCAATGTCCAGCGGGCACCTTCTTCTGTGGTCGAATTATAAACAAAAGCGATATAAACACCTGCCCTTTTATAGGCAGAAAGATCAATATTTTTGGTTTGCGTCCAGGTATCGTTAGCCTGATTAGGGAAAGGCGCATCAATATCTGTCCAGGCAGCCAACGACGGATCGCCGGAACCGGAATAATTGGTAGAAATCCTCAATTTTAGCGGAATGCCATTAAAAGCGGTGCGGCTCCAGAATGAAAACAAGGGATAATTAAAATCGGTCATGTTCAAAGTAGGGGAGATCAGCCAGTCTTCATTGGTATTGTTGGTGCTGTTTGCATAACCATTGATTTGTACGCCATTTGGAAAAGCTGTAGTTCCGGTTGGGGCGTTTGGGTCGCGGCCGAAGCTGGTACAACTCCAAACTTGTACGCCCACAACGCTGTATTGCGTCCAGCCGTCGGATAGGGCAGCAGTGCCGGTACAGTTCATAAAATTATAGACCAGGTTATTCGGATCTACTGCGGCTCCGGTCAGCGTAAGGGTTTTATTGGCAGAACCCTCACTAACATTGGCAATACTTCCGGTATAATTGCCTGCAGTAACGGGGTTAAATTTGACGTAAACTGTTTTTGCCGAGGCTAATTCTGCGGCAGTATAAGTTGCAGTTGTGCCGTAAGTGGTGTTATCTTTTGACAGGGTAAAAGGAGTAGTTGCGGTAAGCGTACTATTGCCGGTGAGGTTGCTGCCGGTCAAAGAATAAGTTTGCGCGGCAGAAGAAGTATTGATATTTTGTGCAGCAAAGCTAAGCGAAGTTGGAGTGATCTCCAGCGTTGGGGTGCCGGCCGGTGTATCCGTCCAAGTCAAAGAAAAATCGTCAATGGCAGAAGTTGGCCGGTTGCCGGAACCTGTTGTAGCATTTAAATTTACCACCCTGACCCAAACATTCTGGCTTTGGTTATCCAATGCGCTGTTAAAATTTACGGTAACAGTATTGTTGGAGAAAGCACTTCCGCCGGTTGTTAAAGTTCCGGTGGCCGTTGCCTGGGTAAATGAGGTTGGTGCTGCCCCGAAACCATAATCAACGGCCCAGGCAGCAGTTCTTGGTGAGGAAGCATCCAGCGATTGCAGTTTAAAACTCAACCTGAAACCGGTGCGCATATTGGTGTTTGCCAGTTGTACAACAAATGCGCCGCCCGGATCGCCAACGGTGCCGGTTTGCCGCAAACCCAATGCCCGGTTTGCCGCTCCTGATTGGTCTGAAGCTGATGCAGTTGCGGTTAAATTAGTGGCCGAAGCAACATTCTTAAAAGCACCCGTTGTGTTGCTCCAAGCGGTTGGCGCGGTGGTTAAAGTTGCAGCCGTGCCTAATGCAGCAGCAGTGGCACCGGTCCTGATCGTAAAACCTGCTGGCAATGCAGTCCCTACACCATCAAAACTTTGTGCATAAGAACCTGTTCCAAGCGTAATTTGCGCAAAAACCGGCTTGCAAACCAGAATAAAGCAAAAAAGTAAGAAAAACAGGTAAAATTTTTTCATAAACTCAGCATTATAAATACAACATTTTAATTTCAGCTAAAATAGGTATTGCTATGTGAAACTTTTAACAGTAATAGGTTAAGAAATTATATTTTTAAAGTTAATGGCAGATGAAATGAAAGCGATTAAGAGGAGGGATGCTTCTTTTACCACTATAAAATCAATAACTTATTTAAGCTAAAGCAGCTTTTGTGCAAATACGATGAACCGGACCGGATGAAATTCAAACACAAAAAAACAGCCGCCCAATAGCCTAAAAGGCCGACAGACGAAATGTAACTTGTGAAATTTGGGGGGGAAGTAAAAACTTTATGTATCAGACATACTGTTTTACAGGTATAAAATCTGATACCAGCTATACGGCAACCTAAATTGGCGGGCAGATAGTGGTTGAAAAATTACTGCAGCTTTAAATTTACAGCAGGTGCCAAAGCATGTTTTTTGATCTGTTCCAATAAACTTAGGCCTTGAAAAGGCTTTAATATACAATCTTCAAAACCGATTGCTTTAAGTTTATCCATCATATCTACATCCATTAACGTAGCGGTAAAAGCCAGTACCGGCAGATGCGGCCAGTTCTTTTTAATTTGTTTGATTGCAGTATAGCCATCCATCACCGGCATTTCCAGGTCCATCAAAATGATATGAAAGGCGCTATCTTCTGCCAGCGCAGCCAAAGCTTCCTCGCCGTTGTATGCTTTTGTGCAGTCCGCATTAAAATTAGCCAGGATTTTTTTGGCAATAACCATGTTGATCTGGTTGTCTTCCACCAACAAAATTTTTGTGCCCGCCAGGTCAGATTTATCTTTGTTCAGGCTTACTTCCAATGCCGATGTTTCAGCAGGCAGCTCAAACTTAATTTCAAAACTAAAAGTACTGCCCACACCTTTTGCACTTTGCAGTTTCATTTTGCTGTTCATCAGCTCCAGGATTTGTGTACAAATGGCCAGCCCTAACCCGGAACCGGTATATTTCCGGGTGCTTTCTTCAAATACCTGCCCAAAACTATCAAAAACGCGTGCCTGGTCTTCCAAGGCAATTCCACTTCCGGTATCTTCCACACTGAACATTACTTGCAAAAAATTTTTATTTTCGCTGAGGAGCGCAGCCCTGAGCTTGATATAACCGCTGCTGGTAAACTTGCCGGCATTAGAAAGCAGGTTGTTCATGATCTGGATCAGGCGGACATCATCTGCAAGCACTGTTTTGTTCAGCTTTGGGTCGATGTCAACTTTCAGCTCCAGGTTTTTTTCTTCAAAAAGACCGGCAAAAGGGATCGTAGAATTAACCAATAATTGTTTCAGGTTGACTTCTAACGGATGTATTTCCAGTTTTCCGGCTTCAATCTTGTTAAAATCCAAAATATCGTTCACCTGGTGCAGCATGTGGTCCGAACAGTATTTCAATATATCAAAATATTCCTGCTGTTCTGGCAGGCTGCCGCTTTTTTTCAACAGGTTTATCGCGCCTATAATCCCGTTCAGCGGTGTCCGCAGTTCGTGGCCCATGGTAGATAGAAACTGCGTGCGGCTGGCAATGGTATGGTTTTTTTGATCGATCAGTTCTTTCAGATATTTTCTCTCCAAAGAAATATTGATATAAGCAAAACCAATGGTCGAAACAATGGCAGAAACAGCATTTGTATAAAAAAGACGTTTGGTGTTGATTGCAGACAAAGGTTCCCAGGGATGATGGATATTGCCAACGATGATACAAACCAAACAGCATACTGCACTGATGCCAAAATAAAAAATGATCTTTTTAAAATAGGTTTTCTGATTATCTACAATGACCGGTATGGAAATAATCAACGGGAAATAATACAAATACTGGCCTGTTGCGGCACCTTCATTGGCAGCAAAAACGATCAGGGACAAACTAACAAACGCGATGAGGGGCAGCTTGGTGTTCGTGATGATTTTTTTACTGTTCAAAAAAAAGATAAAGCCGATAACGCAGCAAACAGTAGCTACCATTAAAGCAATATGGTACAAACCCAGCACACAGTAAAACAAAAAGAGCAAAAATCCGATAACAATGGCTGTAAGGGCCAATTGATAAGTTCTTTTGGTAATTTCGCTAATGCTGTGTAAAGGATAGTCAGGGTTATTACCGTTCATTTTAGCTTTATACGAGGCAAATGGCGTGTTAGTTTCTTTTTTAAAAGCAGGATTTCGGTTGATAAATTACGGATCAGGTTTAAAATAATCAGCGTATCTGTTGGTAAAATACTGATTTGTTTTCAATTAAACTTAAAAAAACTATTGTTTGCCGGGCAGGGTTTAAAATTAGGCAGATACTGTTTTTATAGGGATAAAATTGGTGTTTGCCAAATTTCCCTAAAAAGCTAAAAAGGGTTATTTGAACGTGGTTTCAACAGAAGAAGCCTGCAAGAGATTAAAGTTTACATGGTAAAAGAAGTAGGGTTTGTTCTAAAAAACAATTGATGCAGATGCAGAAAATAAAGTGGGGAATCATTGGCTGCGGCGATGTGACCGAGAAAAAAAGCGGGCCGGCATTTAATAAAGTCCCCGGTTCCGAACTGGTGGCCGTCATGCGCCGCAATGCGGAAAAAGCCGGGGATTACGCCAGGCGGCATAATGTAGGCAAATGGTACAGCGATGCCAATGAACTGATCCGCGACCCGGAAGTGAACGCTGTTTATATTGCTACGCCGCCTTTGCAGCATGAAGATTTTGCCATCCGGGCAATGGCTGCCGGAAAGCCGGTTTACGTAGAAAAACCAATTACGCTTTCGGCTGCACCGGCTCAAAGGATGCTCGAAGGTTCAATAAAGTACCGGCAAAAAGTATCCGTTGCCCATTACCGGCGGCAGCAGCCTGTTTTTTTGAAGTTGAAAGACTTGTTGCAAAACAAAGCCATTGGCAAAGTCCGTTTTGTGGATTTGAAAATGCTGCAGCCGCCAAAATCAAACCTGATTGCGGCTTCGGAAGAAAACTGGCGTGTAAACCCTGCTGTTTCCGGCGGAGGCCTGTTCCATGACCTGGCACCGCACCAACTGGATTTGATGACCTACTTTTTTGGTGCGGTAAAAGAAGCATCAGGTTTTGCATTGAACCAGGGCGGTTTTTATCCTGCGGACGATTTGGTGACCGGCCATGTTTTATTTAAAAACAATGTTGTTTTCAACGGATTATGGTGTTTTTCGGTCCCGGAAGGCGAGCAGCAGGACCTATGCACCATCATGGGTTCTGAAGGGAAAATCAGTTTCCCGGTTTTTGGCATGGAAATCACCCTCAGCAAAAACGGAAAAGAAGAAAAGTTCAGCTTTGAACCTTTACAGCATGTGCAGCAGCCGATGATTGCCAAAGTGGTGCAGTATTTTTTGGGGAAAGGCCCAAACCCTTGCTCCATCCAGGATGCGCTTGGTTCGATGAAAGTGATGGATGCTTTTACCAGGAAAAACTAACGGTTTTAGTAAGGTTTACAAAAAACAAAAAGCCCCTTTCAGTATTTCTGAAAGGGGCTTTTTGCAGATGCTGTTTTTATCGGCCTAAAATTTACTTGGAATAAATATTGGATGAAACCCGGTAGCCGGATGTCAGGTTATTGTACCAATCCAAAAAGCTGGTGCCATTTGAAGCTGCCCAATCTGCAAAATGCGGATAAGCGTCAGTAATATTGATGGTTTCCAAAGGATAATTAAACGAAGTATCGCTGAAGCTGAGTGCCCATGGCCAGTTTTCTCTCGAGGTGTAGGTTTTTCTTCCGGCTACTAATGACGCGTCATCGCCGGTAGTAAACAAAGCAGCATTAGCTTTGTCCGTTGCGGAAAAACCCGGCAAATGGATTTCGTAACCCCTGCGCATATTACTGATGACGAACGGGTTGAAAGAAGATATACTCAAACCGGAACTTGGAACCGGCGAATTAAAGGTAACCAGCACCGAAGCGGTTGTACTTTGCACTTTGTCTTTAGCATTCAGCGTATTGACATAGTAAAAATTATCCGGGTTGCGAAGCAATGCCTCATGGTTATCAAAAGGAATAATTACGGCTTTGCTTTGTCCGGCTTCTACACCATTGCTTGCAAACTGGATGTAATTGCTAATGGCTTTTTGTCCGGTTACAGATTTTACAGTGGAAGCGTCAAACGGCAACTGCAGGCCAAAGCCGTTTTTGAACGAAGCACCAGCGGCGGCAATATTGAAGTCGCCCTGCATGGTAACGATTTGCGTTTGGGCATTTGCAATGAAAGTGTAACGGTAATTGACCACGAGGTCATTCATATCATAATCGCCTTTTGCAGGCCAGTTATCCTCAAAAGCAAGTTGTGCAAAAGTAGTTGGCGAAGGGTAACAATAGATATAAGCGCGGGTTGCATCATTAGGGAAAGCATCATATACATCCAATACGCCATCGCCGTCGCTATCGCCGGATTTGTCTATCGGTGGTACGCCAGAGTTGGAAATGCCTGATATCGGGTTGGAACTTGCATAAAAAACAATATCGTTGAAATCATTGTCCGAAACATAACCATTTGGATTGGCAGCAGGTGATTCTCTGTTGGTATCTTCAAACCCAAACAAATAAAGTTTATGCACATCATCATACAGAACAATCGAATGCTTCCTTAACGCACTTGTACTTTCGGGGTTCAACTGACTGTCGGAATAAAATCCCTGTGCGCTTAAATTGATGCCGTTGCCGGTCCATGAATTTTGCAGCAATACAAAAGCAATGGTCGTGCCGGCATTAAAAGTGCCTAATTTAACTTTGTCCCCTGATCTTAAACCGCCGCCTGAACCTATGCCTGATGCATTTGGGAAAACCATCGTAACCTGGTCTATACCACCTGCACTGGTGCCGCCGGAAGATTGCGTAGGCGGATTGCCGGTAGGATAAGTGTAATAAGCCAGCGTGCTTTGGTAGCCTGCACCTTCGGAGACGTATGTGATCCAGACATCGGCAGTGGCCGTAACATTGATATTAGAAACTGCTGAACTGGTTAAATACTCCGGGTGCACGTTATTAACGGATTGTGTTTCCGGCAGGGAAGCATTGACGTAAGACAGCAAAGAATTATCAATCACATCAGGAGTGGCTTCCAGATATACCGGCCGGCCTAAAGCCAGGGCATAAGTGCTGTTGTTCACCACGGCATCTGCTGTTGCTGTATAAGGTGAAGGATAAACATAATCCGTACCTGATAAGCCCAATATTCCTACGCCGTTGGAAAAACCGCTGGACTTACCGGGCATATTATTGATCGCATCCGCAACAATATCGCCGCTGTAGCCGCTTTTGCCGCCTATGACCGCCGTGATGGCGTTGTTGTTGATATTTGCCTTAACGTTGTGCATCAAACCAATATATGAAGGATCAATAATTAACTGGGTAGAAGAAGCATTGACATTCAGCGTTGCTTTCAAATTTCCGTTTGCATCCGTCACCCCTTTAAAAATAGAAGCACCCGGATTGGTGTTTGCAGTAGTATAAACGCTAACTACCGCACCGGCAACCGGCTGGTTATCGTTGGTTAGCAGTTGCAAGCTCAGGCTTACATCTTTTGATGTTTTGTAGCCGAACCCATTTGGCGCAATCTTGTTGATATTGTTTTCGTCAAGGCCGCTTTTTTGTTCTTTTTTGCAGGAACTGACGGCAGCAATACCGGCGAACCCTAAAATGTAAAAGATTTTTTTCATAAAGAGATAAAAGGTTTTTCGACATCTCTTACGTCTTTTGGCCGCGATAAGTTAGGCAAAAACATTTTCAGCATAGTTCCTGGTTCAAACATTCGACTGGCAGGAGCAAAGCAATTACTTCTTTTTACCAATTTTTACCCGGTAAAAGAAGCATCAGAATGAACAGTATTTTTTAAGTTTGAAAGAAGCTATAGCTGAGGGTACGCTTTATAAATCCTTTAAAAGCATCCGGCATTGTTTTTTCTTTGGGTTGATGACCGGATGATCAGTTTTGGTTTGATGCTTAAAATAAACCTGGTTTCCGATTGAAAGTATCACACATGAATTATGTTGATTTTATAGTGGTAAAAGAAGCATCTGGTGAGAATTGGATGCTTTTTGGGTTGGAAATTAATGGTTGTATTATGTTTTTCAGTTCATTTTTTCTAATCATTCTCAATTCAAACCTATTTCAGGTATATCAGCTATAATTTCCCATCTTATGCTTCAACCTCAAATTTTTTTCTTTGAACTTCCAATTTATTTTAAAATAGCAATTACAAGTGATAACCGCGAAGATTTTTTTATTCTGATACTTGAAACAAAAAGTATTGATGGTTATAACCCTGTTTTAAAAGAAAATACCACGTATAATATTAAATATATCGTTCAAAAATATATGCCTGAAGGAAAATTTGAATTATCCAGTTACGAGGGATTTTTTGAAATACAATTAACATGCGTTAGAACAGGTTTTGTAATGAAGTATTTCGTAATGTTAGCAAGTGTTGAAAATGAAGATGAAACAAAACAATATTTTTTTCAAAGGTAGGTCAATTTCCATCTATTGCAGATTTGCATATAAGCAAATTTAAACAATATGATAAGGTAATTGATAAAAAACATTTGAAAGAAATCACACGAGGAATAGGTTTAGCAGCAAATGGCGTTGGGATTGGTTCGTTTGTTTATTTGAGACGAGTTTTTGAATTTCTAATTGAAGAAGCTCACCAACAAGCTATAAAAGATACAGATTGGAATGAAGATGATTATTTAAAATCAAAAGTTGTAGAAAGAATCGATTTATTAAAATATCATTTACCATCTTTTCTTGTAGAAAATAAATCTATTTATTCGATATCAAGTGTTGGAATACATAAACTTAATGAGCAGGAATGTTTGAAATACTTTGAGGCTTTGAAAGTTGGTATTGAGCTTATTTTAGATGAAAAGGTTGAATTAAACAATAAAAAGAGAAAAATTGAAGAAGCTAAATTGAAATTACAGCAAATTACTCAACAAATAAAAAAATGAGTATAATCTGTTGAAAACGTTTATTAAATCTAAAGATAAATTTATAGTGAACATTCAAAGCATTTCAGTATTGATACAGATATTAAGGAGGACAACATGTTCGATCATATAGAAGATAGAATTCCACTTGATGAATTTTTAGATGATTTTCCAAGTGTAGGCAAGATTAAAAAGCCCTGGTTCGTTTGTTACTTGAAATTAAACTAGTTTCTGGATAGTTCCTTTAGGTCCTTCGCTGATAAATTCAAAAATAGTTAAACTACTTTCTGCTTTCAAAGCTTACTTTTCAACTTTCATATCATTGCATCTTAGACAAAAAAATAATGTAAGTATATCAAAAAAAACAATCTATAATTATAGAGCTAGTTTAGATTTATATCTAAAAGAATTGTATTGCTTCTTTTAGCCTATAAAAATCAATGTTTATATCTAACGTCCTTAAAAAAGCATAGGAAGCTTAATGTTTTTATAGGATAAAAGAAGCATAAAAAATATACTGAACAAAATTTAAAAAGGCTGATATAAGTAGCAATTAAAAATTCTCAAAAACAAAAAGCCACAAGTTCATTCAAATCCAAACGTTGAATAAACTTGTGCCATAAAAATAGTATCCAATTTAAAACCCAATCGAATTCCCGCCATCCACCGGCAAGATTACACCGGTTAAATATTTAGCAGCATCCGTAGCAAAATAATAAACAGCTTCCACAATATCCTACACCACTTCAGTAAAACACAATGCTTCTTTTATCCCTAAAAAAATTGTAGTAATTATGCCGAATATTATAATCACTTAAACTATGATTGCCAATTTAGAACAAACCTTTCGATGGTTTGGCCCTTCGGATGCCGTTACACTGGCCGTGATCCGGCAAACCGGTGCTACCGGAATTGTGAATGCGCTGCACCAAATCCCGGCAGGCGGGGAGTGGGGCAGAAACGAAATCAGGCATCGGAAAAAAATAATTGAAGCTGCTGGTTTAAGATGGTCGGTAGTGGAAAGCGTGAACGTACATGAAAGCATCAAAATGGCTTCTGCGGATCGTGATGCTTATATTGAGAAATACATTACTTCTTTAAAAAATCTGGCGGCCGAAAATATCAAAACCGTTTGCTACAATTTTATGCCGGTGCTGGATTGGACGCGTACCAACTTGGATTTTCGCTTGCCAAACAATGCTTCCGCTTTACGTTATCATGCGCCGGCAGTTGCTGCTTTTGACTTGTATATTTTACAACGGGAAGCTGCTTTTCAGGAGTTTACACCACAGCAGCAGCAAAAAGCAAAAGCTTACTTGGATAGTATCAATGCAGATGAAAAAACGCAATTGACTAACAATATTTTGGCTGGATTGCCCGGAACCAAAGATGTTTATACGATAAAACAATTTAAGGAACATCTGCAAAAATATGCACAAACGGATGCCAAAGCTTTGAAGGAAAACTTAGCTTATTTCCTGAAAGCAATTATTCCGACAGCAGAAGAATTGGGTGTAAAAATGTGTATCCATCCGGATGACCCGCCGTTCCCGATCCTGGGTTTGCCGCGCGTAGTTTCTACCGAACAGGATTTGGCTGATCTAATTAATACGGCACCTTCCCCAAGCAACGGCTTGACTTTTTGTACCGGTTCTTTGGGTGCGCGAGGTGATAATGATTTGCCGGGAATGGTAGAAAGATTGGGCGTACATATTCATTTTTTGCATCTGAGAAACGTACAACGGGAAGCTGACGGAAGTTTTTACGAAGCAGGCCATCTCGGCGGAAGTACCGACATGTATGCGGTGATGAAAAATATCATCTTGGAACAAAAGAAACGGCAGGAAAACGGCAGGGAAGAAGTTGCAATACCGATGCGGCCAGACCATGGCCACAAAATCCTGGATGATTTTAATTATGATACTTATCCGGGTTATTCTGTTTCCGGCAGGATGAAAGGTTTAGCGGAGTTAAGAGGCTTAGAATTGGGCATTAAAAGAAGCATTTGAACAAAAAACAAAGTTGTTTAAATTGATTTTTGGTTATGATTTTTTGTCTGATGCTTCTTTTATGGCATAAAAACCGGAATGTTGTTTTTTGCTGCGTTTAAAGGTGCAGCAGCAAAAACCTGTTTCAATATTGTTCCATTATTTCTAAAGCTTCCACATTTCCTTGCTGCACAGCCAAGTCTGCTGCGGATAAGCCACGGCTTTCCAAAATATCCTTGTCTGCACCGTGCGCCAATACTATTTTCACCAGCTTATTTCTGCCAAACATCGTTGCAAACATCAAAGCCGTGCCGCCGTTTCCATGCTGTAAATTTAAGTCGGCTCCATGTGCAATCAGTAATTCTGCAATTTCCGGATAACCTTTAAAGCAAACACCCATCAGTGCGGTATTGCCGCCAAAATCTTGTGCATTTACATTGGCATGGGCTTCCAATAGTAATTTTGCTGCTTCGTACTGATCGTTGTAGCAAGCAATGATTAATGGCGTATAACCTTTTTGGTCCTGGTAATCCACATCTGCATTTTGCAAAAGCAATTCTTTAATCTGAGCCATATCGCCTACGCGGGCTGCATTGATCAGTTGATTGTTTACATCCATAAATAAGAAATAAGTATAGTTAAAGTTGAAAGACTTATCATAAAAAAAGGAACTGTTTTTACCAGAGTAAAAACAGTTCCTCAATTATTTTAGGGTATTAATAAGCCTTTGCTTCCATAGATTCTTCTATGGCTTGTTGTACAGCTTCGTCGGCATGAGAAGATTCACTATTACCTGAATTCTTCATTGCTTTAAATTGCATTAAGCCGTCAGAAACCCTTTTTCCATAATCTGCATCACATTGCGTAAACAACGCAATCATGTTGTCTTGAATATGTTGCTGGGTTGGTACTAACGTACTTACCAAATTGTTGATCAAGTCCTGCTTTTCCCAATCCTGAAAGTTACGGTAAGTGTCTCCTGCCTGTGAAAAATTGTTCTGGCGACTGATCTTCTCTCTCACCAAAGCAGCGTTGTACTGCGGCGTGTAATCTTTTCCTGTTTTTGGTGCTTCTTTTACACCTCCTAAAGTGGACGGCTCGTAGTTGACGTGGGTATTTAAACCTGCTGTTAGGTCTTGATTATAAGCCATTTGTCCATCACGTTGGTTGGTTACCGCTTTTTTACGAGGGGAATTGATCGGTAATTGCAAATAATTGGTCCCTACACGATAACGTTGTGTATCCGAATAAGAAAAAGTACGCCCCTGAAGCATTTTATCATCAGAAAAATCCAATCCGTCAACCAAAACACCTGTTCCGAAAGCTACTTGTTCTACTTCGGCAAAATAATTGACCGGGTTGCGGTTTAAAGTCATTTTACCAACCGGCAACCAAGGAAATTCTTCTTTCGGCCAAAGTTTGGTATCATCCAAAGGATCAAAATCCAATTCCGGGTGCTCATCATCGCTTAAAATCTGTACGAATAATTCCCATTGCGGAAATTCGCCTTTTTCAATCGCATCATACAAATCCTGGGTAGCATGGTTAAAGTTTTTGCCTTGGATTTCTTCTGCCATTTCTTGCGTCAAATTCTTGATGCCTTGCATTGGCTCCCAATGATATTTCACCAAAACAGCTTTTCCGTCAGCATTTACCCATTTGTAAGTATTTACGCCCGAACCTTGCATTTGGCGATAATTGGCAGGTATTCCCCAGGGGGAAAACAGGAAAGTGATCATCTGCATAGCTTCCGGTGTATTGCTGATGAAATCAAAAATACGCTCGCCATCCTGACGGTTTGTCATCGGATCCGGTTTAAAGGCATGAACCAGATCAGGGAATTTCAAAGCATCACATATAAAAAATACTTTCAAATTATTTCCTACCAAATCCCAATTGCCATCTTCTGTGTACATTTTTACAGCAAAACCACGCGGATCGCGCAAGGTTTCAGGAGAATTTCCGCCGTGGATAACGGTAGAAAAGCGCACAAACAAAAGTGTTTCTTTGCCTTTTTCCTGAAAAACTTTTGCCCTAGTATAAGTAGAAGCAGGCTCGCTGCCCACAGTACCGTAGGATTCAAAAACACCATGTGCACCGGCACCACGGGCATGAACCACACGTTCGGGAACGCGTTCGCGGTCAAAATGGGACAATTTTTCCAGGAAATGATAATTTTCTAAAGTTGCCGGCCCGCGGTTGCCAATGGTTCGTAAATTCTGGTTATCATAAACCGGATGGCCTTGCCGGGTTGTTAAAAGATTATTTTCAGTGCTTGCAGCATCGCCGCAGGCAGAATCTGCAGGCTGGCTGTTTTTTTGTTCAATCATATTTTACTGTTTTTAGAGTTCATTTTATTATTGTTACAAATTTAAGCTTCAGTGACTGAAATTTAAACTGATCCTGTTAATATATGTTTTAACACTTTCTTGTTTATTAAGGAAAAGGCCAAATAATAGTTATGTCTTATAATTAATATTATGTTAAGTACATTTTTAACTTATCCTACCTTCCTTTATATATTTATAAGTTTTAAAGACAATAAGCGCATTGCTCTATTATTTATTGATCGGCCTGATTGAAGGAAAATGAACAAAAGTTTTGTTTAATTTTTATTTTTTTAAATGTGTTAAATTAGGAAAGATTCGATTAATAGCTATACTTGAACGATTAACGATCAGAAACAGATTGTCTTCACATCCTTTCCGTAGTTTGAGCATATTTCATTAAACCACCAGTAACTTATTATCGTATGATATCTAAAAAAACTGTTTTTCTCTTATTATGCTATATTTTTTCTCTTGCAGTTTCTTTTACCAGGCTTAACGGACCGGCAGATAAAATTCCATCGCTTTTAGAACAATTCGGACAAAAATTTCCACAGGAAAAAGTTCATCTCCACTTAGACAGAAATTATTTTGCGACTGGTGATACGCTTCATTTTCGGGCATATGTTGTAAACGCAGATAAGAACCAGTTCTCCACACTAAGCAAAATTCTTTATGTCGATCTTTTTAATGTTGACAATAGCAGCAGGACTACACTTAGTTTTCCGTTGGAAGAGGGAACTGCCTCGGGCACCATTGAATTTCCGGATACTTTAAAGGAAGGAACATACATCTTGCAGGCATATACCAACTGGATGAGAAATTTTGATAAAGACTTTTTTTATCATACGATCTTGAAAATAGGAAGTGTTGCAGACAGTAGATCAAATATTAAAAAGAAATTCCTGTTTCAAAGCGTAATTTCCATGAAGCACAGTTTTTCCCTGAAGGAGGAAATTTAGTAGATGGCCTTACATCTGTTGTCGGGTTTAAAGCGACTGGCCCTAATGGCTTAGGTGAAGAAGTATCTGGTACAATTACAGATGAGTCTGGTAAGGTTTTAACAAGCTTTCGGTCCGCTTTTGCCGGGATGGGCAGGCTTATTTTAAAACCGACCGCGGGGCATTATTATACTGCGTTGGTTAAATTTCAAGACGGAACAATACAGAAAACTGCTTTACCGCTGTCTTCACGCTCCGGCTATGTTTTAACAGTAAACAACCAGGAAAATAACAATGTAATTATACAAGTCAATCAAAGCGGACAGCAGCTTGCCGGCCCTGTTTACCTGGTTGCCCAGGCTAATAATAAACTGATCAGTATTACAGAACTCAATACTGTTAGCAACTCGGCAACAATATCCATTCCCCGACGGAAGTTTCCTTCAGGAATTGTTCAGCTAACACTTTTTGATAAGTTTTCTGACCCAATGGCTGAACGGCTGATCTTTATAAACCGCCACGATCAGCTCCGTTTGAACCTTTCAATGTCAAAAGTAACTTCCGGAAGCACGAAATTTAAAATGACAGTGGAAGTAACGGATGAATTGTCAAATCCGGTAAGTGGTGGTTTTTCTGTCGCCGTTCTTAATCAGACCACAACTACTGACAGCAGCGCCAGAATGCCTTCCATACTCTCAGATCTACTATTGACTTCAGACCTGAAAGGGAATATTGAGTATCCCGATTACTATTTTAGGGACAAATCCCCGGAAACAAGTTTTAACCTGGACAATCTAATGTTGACGCAAGGCTGGCGACGGTTTCTTTGGAAAGATCTTTTGGCTGGAAAATTTCCAGGTTCAACTTATAAGGCGGAGAAAAATTTATCGTTAAGTGGCGAAGTCGAATCCAAAGGCTTACCGGTACCCAATTTAAGATTATCATTGGTGTCAAAAGGAAATCCAGCTTTTACACTTGATACCATGACGGATAACAAGGGGCATTTTACTTTTGACCTGCCCGATTTGGTTGGTCAGCACCAGTTCATGGTTGTTGCATCAACTAAAGGAAATAAGGACTTAAAAATTTTATTTGATCATAATCCACAACCAAATGTAGCGGGTTCACCAATACCGGTTTCACCCTCCGGGTTAGACAACCAGTTGCTCAATTACCTGTCTGTAAAACGACAATACCCGACAGACCGACCCGGGCTATCCGAAGGGCAGCTTCATCAGTTAAAAGAAGTTGAAGTGAAGTCAAAAAAGCTTACCTTGACCGAAAAGGCGGTTGCAGCTTCTGAAAATTTAAACGGGCCTGGAAATGCGGACCAGATTATTACCTACAAGGATCTGAACAATTGTAACGACTTGGAAATGTGCCTTCAGGGTAAACTTAATGGTGTGGTTTTTAAAACCGTTATGGATCCCAACAGTCATTCTTATAAAAAAGTCCCTTTTTCAATTAGCGGAATGGATAAGCCAATGTTGTTGGTAGTTGATGGGGTAGCCATTCCCTCTAACCAGGCATTTTTAAGCAATATATCAGCAGTAGATGTACAGGCTATAGAAGTATTACGCACAGGGTCTAAGTTAGTAGTTTACGGTACGGATGCAAGTGGTGGCGCTTTGGTGATTACAACCAAAAAAGGCGGGATTGATTATGAGGGAATAAATGAACCACTGAAAATAACGGGGAATGTGCCGGGTGTTTTTTACGTCAATTATGACGGTTATCATAAAAGCCGGGAATTTTATATTCCGCCAATGGATCAGGCCTTTACGAAAAAAAGTAAATCTCCCGAAACCATTTTTTGGAAACCGTTGGTTCAAACCAATGACGAAGGAAAGGAATCAGTTGAATTTCCTGTCGGCATTAATGTTAAAAAAAATGCCGTAGTAGTGGAAGGATTATCTGCGGATGGAAAAATAGGCTATAAATATGAAGAAAAAGTTATCAGGTAATAAGTTGGTTTATATGCGGCTACTGCTGGTTTTTATGTTTTTGGTTGTTGCGACAGGTGCAATTGGCCAGCAAAAACTCCACGGCAAAGTGTCTAATGAGAACGGACAGCCCTTGTCAAATGCAAGCATATTTATTTCCGGGACTAAGATCGGGACAACTACAGATATTGCGGGAGAATTCAGGTTGAATGCGCCACTGACAGGGAGCTTTAAACTTGTAGCTACTTATATCGGTTACAAAACAGTTCTGCAATCGCTAAACGCAGAATCCAATCCGCAAAACATCAATTTTATTATGAAGCCGGCCAGCAATCAACTGAAGGGTATCATTGTAACCTCCCACTCCAACAACAACTGGAAGCGTTGGGGTACTGTTTTTACCGATGGATTCATCGGCAAGTCAGTCTTTGCAGGAAAATGTAAAATTATAAACCAGGATGTGATCGGGTTTGATTATGATGAGGAAAAAAACGTACTCCACGCTTATGCTTCCGAACCAATTATCGTCCGTAATGAGGACTTAGGCTACATAATATCAGTTTCGCTGACAAATTTTGATTTGTTTATTTCAAATAATGATGTTGAATACCAGGTTTATTTACTATTTAAAGAAATGGAGGGTGATGCCAAACAGCATACGCTATGGGAGGACAACCGGTTGAAAGCTTATTCCCTGTCGTTGATGCATTTTAGCAGAGCTTTGTACAATCATAAATTGAAGGAAGAAGGTTATGAAGTACGGCAATTTACTGTAAAAGTAAACAAGGAAAAGGAAAGGGTGAAGAAGTTATACCTTCAAAATCCTGCCTTGTACCAGGATTCATTAAGATATTATAAAAAAATACTTGCAGAAAAAGATAACAACATTAAACTCAGCGAACCACTAACTGCTAAGGCCATTTTGGTAAAAAGCGACAATAATACATTAGCTTTAAAGTTTCAAGATGACCTACAGGTTGTCTACAAAAAAATTAAAGAACCGGAAGAATATTATAATTTTAAGAACCATCTTGCCCTAACTACTGAAAGTATGACAGTTTCCAGTACGGGCATCAGTACAAGTCAGCTTGTTATGCCGAGCAAAGATTATCCCTTTACAGAACTATCATTGGTAAAAGGAATTCCGGTTGAAATTATGGAGAACGGGTACATCAACAATACTAATCTTTATATGCATGGCTTTTGGGGATGGTGGGAAAAAATAGCAACCAAACTTCCTTATGATTACGAGCCAAATTAGTGCGTAAAATTGAAATGTAGATGATTCGGTAACTTTCTTTAAAAAAGTTATACAAAAAAGAAAAGTAATATTCAATTACAATATAATGATAGCAGAGCAACAAGTACTATAGCATAGCTTGTACTTGTTCTATTTACACGTCGTTTGGTGTTTTTAGGTTTTATTCTTGATACTTCTTCAATTTCATCATGCTTCTTTTACCAAATAAAAATTAGAATGTTTTCTGTGATTTTCTAAGATGCTTGATCCCTCTCGGGCGGGGCTGCAAACACCATTTTTTAGTGCTAAAAGAAGTATAAAGATCTTACATTGATAAATGCTAAACTGTTACTGAAAAAATTAAAACTTTTGATGAATTCGTTATAGATACTCTTATTGTTTCATTTGAAAACCGTGCTTTGCTCCTACTAGTTTTTAGTTATTTTAAATCCTTGTAGATAAAATCTATATTCCAAAAGGTTTTAATACTAACCGGCGTTTATACTGATTTACCAGGACCGGGTTCCGGGTTCTTTCATAACTGATTGATCCATCCGGAAACATCCAGTAACGCAACCGGGTTTACCGTTTCTGTGCTTTGGGCATATTCTGCAACCGAGCCGGTAACTGCTTTTTGAAACAGGTGGTTTAAACCGGGCAAAGCCATCACCTGAAAATTTTTATTGCCCGCTTTTTGCAAGTTGGTTTTGATGGCTGCCAGGTTTGCATCGCTGTTGACCTGCATATCCATCGTTCCGTTTAAAGCCAAAACCGGGCATTTGATTTTGGTAAGATAATCTGCCGGTTTAAATGCAATAAAATACCGGAACCAGGGCGACAACAACACTTCATTTTCCCTAACGATATTATCCATATTTTTACCTTGAAAAGCAGCTTTTGGATAAGTGCGCAATTCGCGGTACAGCAAAGTATCTATGATTGGTTTTAACTGCTGTTTAGACATATCCTGGTGCTGAGCCATCATTGCAAATACTTTTTGACTGCTTGCAAGGGTGAGTTTAATATTTTCGGGAGTTGCACCGCCCAGTCGTGCCTCATCCGCTGTTTGTTGCAACATAAGATCAGTAAGCGGTACGCCGGGCCCGGCAAGCAATACCACAAAACTTACATCTTTATTACGGCTGGCAACCATGGGCGCGATCATTCCGCCTTCACTGTGGCCCATCAAGCCAATTGATAAATTTTTAAGATCGTTTCTGGATTTGATAAAGCTGACCGCTGCTTCGGCATCATCTGCAAAATCCGCACTTGTAGCGCTTGTGAAATCTCCGGTAGATTTGCCGATTCCCCGGTCATCGTACCTTAGAACAGCAATGCCCTGCCTGGTCAGACAATCGCTCCAAACCAAAAATGGACGGTGATTAAATTGTTTGATCTCTTCATCGCGGTTTTGCGAGCCGGAACCAGATATCAGGATTACGATCTTAGAAACTTTACCATTAGGAGTAGTTAAAGTGCCAGCCAGCTTATCACTTGCTTTTGGGTTGATAAAAAACACATCTTCCTGTTTGTAAGGGAAATCCTTTGGGTCTTGCGGGCGGGCTGAGGGAGCAGCTTCTGCCGTTGGTTTGTTTGTTGACAGCGTTAACGGAAATGTTGCGGCACCTTGTTTAAAAGTACCCGAAATTTTATTGCTGTCTGTGTTAAAAGTCCCGGTGTAAGTGATGCCGAATTTACTGGCCACAATAGTGAGTTGATTGTTGCTGAATGCTGTTTGATCTGTTGCCAATCCAAACGCATTCTGGTCCGGGCTGTCCATTGTTGAGGCATAAGCTTCGCCTGTTTTGGTAATATGAAAAACCAGGTGCAGTTTGCTTGCCTGGATGTTCAAAGTACCATACCAGTCGCCGGAAATTTTTTGTGCATACAAAGAGTATGCAATTAAAAAAAAGATGAATGTAAAAGTTAGTTTTTTCATGGTTGTTTTTTTGGTAGTGCAAACAAATATGCAGGGCTTATCAAACTAAATAAAGTTGTAAATGATAAGCGGCAGGAAAAAATGATGAACGGTTAAGATCAGCAAAATTTAAACAAAAAAAGAAGCATATTTTCACATGCTTCTTTTATCGGTATAAAATCTTAATCTTATTTTTTGCTCAGCGCATCTATTTTCTTTTGGACTGCTGCTGCTTTTGCATCTTCTTTTCTGCCAATGTAAACCGTTTTTAGATTGCTCAAAGCTTCAAGCGATGTCGGGTTAACTTCCGTTGCTTTCAAAATATACGGTTCTGCCTTGGTAAACAAAGCATTTGATTTTGCAATAGCCGCAGTATATTCTTTTTGCCTGCTTGCAGGAAGTTTATTGGCAGCGTTAAACATATCGATTGCCGGGCTCATAATCACAAAACCTAAATTCAAATTGGCTTCAAAATAATTAGGGTCAATATCCAGGGCTTTTTGGTAACATTCTGCTGCTTTAGCATAATCTTTTGAGGATGAATAAGTCAAACCGGCATAATAATACAAAGTTTTGTTTTTCGGATCATTGGCAATAGCACTTTCGATCTTTTGGACAACTTCTTTTTTGTTGCCGGCCTGCAGGTTCAACTCAATTTCCCGTTTGGCCAATTCCTGGTTTTTAGGATACTTTTTGGTGGCCTCATCCATAATTTTAATGGCAGAAGCAGTATCTTTTTTCATCAGGTATAAAGAAGCCATATCCGAATAAATACTTAAATTTTTAGAGTATTTGGTAGTAACCAGCTTTTTGTAATTGCTGATAGCGGCGTCATTATTTTTAGAATTTGCAGCAGCCAGGCCGGTGTACAATATGGCATTGGTATCTTCAGGAAAATATTGGCGGTAGTTATCAAACGAAGTATAAGCCAAATCATATTTTCCGCTTTGATATTGCTTTACACCGCTTTGAAGCTGATAATTGGCCAGGGACAATTTGGTATCGTCCAGCAGCTTTTTGTTTTCTCCTTTTGTATCGGCATCCTGCGCTTTCTTATAAGCTTCCTGCGCAGTAGAAGCTAAATTAGTTCTTGATTGTTGTGTAGTATCATTGGCCAAGGATCCGTAAATTGCTGCTTTTAAGGCATAAGTTTGGGGTAATGATGCGGTTTTGTCATTTGCTGCAGCTTTGTCGATAGATTCTTTAGCGGTATTTAAACTGGTGGTAGCCATTTTACCGGTCCTGATAATTGCATATTTATCATATTCGGATTTAGCATTTGCCAGTTCTGATTTCTGCGCCATGGCAGCCGTAGAAACTGCAAGCGTAAAAACACTTGCTATTACATACTTTGTTTTCATGGTTAATTAGTTAATGATCTGATTTAATTGTTTGGTTATTTTGTTTGATTGTTTAATATTACCGGTTTTATCGTAAAGTAGTTTTAGGGTTTGAAGAAATTCCGGGTCATTAGGGTTTAATTCGTTGGCTTTTTCCAAATAAGTACGTGCCAGGTCATACTTTTCTAAAGGTAAACTTTGATCGGCAAGCCCCTTTTTCATATACAGGATCCCGAGATTGAAAACTGGGTCATAACTGTTCCGGTTCAGCCGGGCTGCCTTTTTATAATACATCTCTGCCTGGTCTCTTTGGTTCAGGTGATCATAACAAACGGCAGCCAAAAAGTTAATGTCATAATCATCCGGCCCGGCTTTAACCAAACTGTCCAACACGCCTCTTAACGCCTTGTAATCCATTTTGTTGTTATAAATATTGGCCTCTTCATACAGCAATTGCTTGTTTTCCGGATAAAGCCTCCTGCCGGTTTGAACCGCTTTTAAAGCTTTTACAGTATCGCCTAATATCTTGTAAATTTTTTCGGCGGTGAGGATAACCCCTGGCCCCGGCTTTTTATTTTCAAGCAGGTGATCATAATAGGCAGCCGATTTGTTCAGTTCGCCCATCCGGGTGGAAGCGTAGGCCAAATAAATAGCCAGGTGGCCGGCCGCCGGGGCTATGACTTTTGCTTTCTCCAGGTTAGCAATGGCCAATTGATAATTGTTGTGCTGCAAATCGTTGAACCCTTTCCTGATGTATGCATTGGCCAGGTTTATTTTGATGTAAGTAATTTCGGAGGAATAGTTGTACACTTTTTTCCTGGTAAAAAGAGTATCCACGTAGATTAAAGTGCTTGACAAGAAATTGTCCGGCATTTTCAGCACATTCAGTGAATCAGCAAAAGCAATGGTAGAATAAACAACCGCTTTATAAGTGCTCTTATACAAGTTTGCCGAATCTGATTTTGTTACGATTGTTTTGTCGATCGCTTTTTTGGCTTCGCCCAGATATTTCAAATCATGTTTTTGGTTGAAAAAAGCCAGGTTGTTAAACACATCCTTCAGCTCTTCCGATTGCGAAAAAGCGAAGGACGTAGTTGTAACTAAAAAAAGTACCGATAAAAGAAGCTTACGGGACATCTTTAAAAAATTATTTTTCAGGTTGATCGTCTTCGGATCCGTCTTCATCCAAATCATCGTCTTCATCTAAATCAACTTCATTATCATCTAAATCTTCGGCTTCTTCCTCCCCATCATTAAACTCATCTTCTTCTTCGTTTTCAATTGGATGCGATTGATTAACCATCGGGTTTTCAGCATCCAAAAGATGTTCAACTGCTTCTTCAATTTCCGCAGCAATTTCTTCTTCCCTTTCAATCGTGGCAACCGATGCAATCGCGTCCCCTTCTTTCAAAGAAATCAGCCGAACGCCTTGTGTTGCCCTTCCCATAGACCGCAAACCACTTACTGCAATCCGGATAATGATGCCCGAACGGTTGATAATCATCAGGTCGTCTTTGTCAGTTACATCTTTTAGTGCTACCAATAAACCTGTTTTTTCGGTGATATTCAGCGTTCTAACACCTTTCCCTCCCCTGTTGGTTACGCGGTAATCATCTACATCAGTCCGCTTGCCATAACCTTTTTCCGATACAACTAAAACAGTAGTTTCAGGATTGTTGATGGCGATCATGCCCACAACCTCGTCTTTATTTGTGTCGAGAAAAACCCCTCTCACGCCGGTTGCCGTTCTGCCCATCGGCCTAACCGTTCTTTCATTGAAACGAATGGCACGGCCGGAACGCAAAGCCATCAAAATTTCACTGCTGCCGTTGGTCAACTTTGCTTCCAGTAATTGGTCGCCTTCATTGATATTAATTGCATTGATACCATTTGCACGCACTCGGGAATAAGCTTCCAGAGAAGTTTTTTTGATGATCCCTTTTTTGGTACACATGATGATAAAATTGTTCTCCAGATATTCCCGGTCTTTCAAGTTAATGATTTTGATATATGCCTTGATATTTTCTTCTTTCGGAATATTGATAATGTTTTGGATTGCACGGCCTTTGGAAGTACGTGTCCCTTCCGGAATCTCAAAAACACGAAGCCAGAAACAGCGGCCTGCTTCTGTAAAAAACAACATGTAATTGTGGTTAGAAGCAATCAATAAATGTTCGATAAAATCAGCATCGCGGCTGTTGCTGCCGATAGAACCTTTTCCGCCGCGGCCTTGTGTTCGGTATTCGGTCAGCGGTGTACGTTTGATGTATCCTTCTCGGGAAATGGTGATCACCACATCTTCGTTTTCAATGAAATCTTCCGTCATCATTTCTGCTGAGGAGTGCATGATTTCGGTTTTGCGTTTATCGCCGTATTTATCTTTTACTTCAAGCAGTTCTGTTTTGATGATCTGCATCCTCAAGCTTTCATCAGCCAGAATAGATTTCAGATAATCAATCTGCTTCATCAGTTCTGCATATTCCGCTTTGATCTTATCACGCTCCAGCCCGGTCAAACGGCGCAACGTCATATCCAAAATTGCACGTGCCTGAATATCGCTCAGATCGAATTGCGCAATTAATCCTTCACGTGCCTCGTCAGGCGTACCGGAATTTCGGATCAACCGGATCACTTCATCCAAATGATCCAACGCAATCAGCAAGCCTTCCAAAATATGGGCGCGTTTTTGTGCATCTGCCAAGTCGAAACGGGTACGGCGCACCACCACTTCATGCCTGTGCTCCACAAAATACTGGATCAGGTCTTTTAGGTTCAGCTGCATTGGCCGACCTTTTACCAGCGCAATGTTGTTTACGCTGAAAGAAGTTTGCAGTGAAGTGTATTTGTACAGATTATTTAATACGATAGCGGCGTTTGCATCTTTTTTTATCTCGTAAACGACACGTATGCCTTCCCGGTTAGATTCGTCGCGAATATCAGAAATACCCTCGATTTTTTTATCGTTGATGAGATCGGCAGTTGCTTTGATCATTGTCGATTTATTTACCTGGTAAGGAATTTCGCTTACAATAATCCGTTCACGGTCATGCCCGTAAGTTTCAATTTCGGCTTTTGCCCTTAAAACGACACGCCCACGGCCGGTTTCCAAAGCTTCGCGGATACCTTCCACACCGTAAATAATACCACCGGTTGGGAAATCTGGTGCTTTTACATGCTGCATCAGTTCGCTGATCTCGATATTGTGGTTATCGATATAAGCCATCGTGGCATCGATCACTTCGCTTAAATTATGTGGTGCCATATTGGTCGCCATTCCAACGGCAATACCGGATGCGCCATTTACCAGCAAATTTGGGATACGCGCCGGCAACACGGTCGGTTCTTCAAGCGAATCATCAAAGTTAAGCTGATAATCTATTGTGTCTTTGTTGATATCGGCCAGCATTTCTTCAGCAATCCTGCGCAAACGTGCTTCGGTATAACGCATTGCTGCAGGACTATCGCCATCTATCGAACCATAATTTCCCTGCCCGTCCACCAGCGGATAGCGCAAACTCCATTCCTGCGCCATCCGGACCATGGTATCATAAACTGAGGAATCACCATGCGGGTGATATTTCCCCATCACTTCACCTACGATACGGGCAGATTTTTTGTAAGGTTTGGTAGCATTCAAACCAAGGTCGAGCATGCCAAAAAGCACACGGCGGTGAACCGGCTTTAAACCGTCCCGCACATCTGGCAAGGCCCTGGAAACGATAACCGACATCGAATAATCGATGTAGGCCGATTTCATTTCATCTTCAATATTTATCGGGATAATCCTGTCTTCTGGTAGTTGCGGGGCATCCCCTGTTTCTTCGGCCATATTTGTTTAATATATTCTTAAAAAATGGTAGCATACACGCTGTTGGCTACCGAGATTTAATACGCGAAATTAAGAATTTTAACGACAAAAAGAGCTTTAAATACCGATAAACATACGGGAAAGCGACGCATTGATGCTTCTTTTATCCACAATTTTTAGTGATAAAAGAAGCATGGGTTTTGATTGCAGCAGAAGCTTTTGAGGAAGAAATTTTTATATTGGCGTTAGCAGGAAACTCCCGGAATGTCGGCGTGAGGTAAAAAAGCAAAAGCACATCAAAGTAAAACGCTTGTTTCAGAATTGGTTGTATCTTTGAATGAGAATAAAATAAGCAATGGCAAGAAATGTTGAGTTTAACGAAGAAGAAGCAATCCAGAAAGCTATGAAAGTTTTTTGGGAAAAAGGCTATAGCGGCGCTTCCCTTCGTGATTTAACCGATGCCATGAAAATTAACAGCAGCAGCCTCTATAACACCATTGGTGATAAGCATGAACTATTTGTTAAGTGTATTAAAAATTACACCGAAACGCGGATGGAGGAGGCAAGAAAGCGCGCAGCGAGTGCCAAGTCGCCACTCACCGCACTGGTAAATCTCATTAATGATTCGGTAACTGGTATTATAAACGGAGAAAATAGCTGCATGGTGATTAAAACAACTTTTGAAGTAGCTGTTGCCGATAAAAGTGTTCAGGCCATATTAAAGGCCGATAGCGATTTTACACGTGGTTTTTTACGCTCGCTCATTACAAATGCAAGGGAGATGGGTGAGTTAACTGAGGGTGAAGATGCTGAGATGCTTACGGATTATTTGCTTAGCGTTTTTACCGGCTGGCACGAATCATATATTATCCATCAGGATCCTGTAAGGATCAGGAAGATGGCCCAGTACCTTATCACCCAACTTTCACGATAGATTTTTTTTGCTCAAATTCTAAAACAATCACTTTAAAATTAATAAGAACAACTTACCTTTTTTTGAAACAATCAATTCATAATTACAAACAACAAAATGGAAAACAAACAGAATTACAACACAGACCTTGAAGGTAAAATTGCCCTTGTAACAGGTGGAACCAAAGGAATAGGAAAAGCAATTGCCGACAGATTAGCGCAGGCGGGTGCTAAAGTTATCGTAACGGCCAGAAACCGTCCCGGCGAAACAGATCTGAAGCATTACTTTATTGCAGCAGACTTATCCGAATCGGGAAATGTTGCTAAAGCGGTTAATGAGATCAATGAAAAATTTGGCAAACTTGATATACTGGTTAACAACATGGGCGGATTGAACAGCCCTGGCGGAGGATTTAGTGTTTTAACAGATGAGCATTGGAACAATGAATTACAATTAAATTTGTTAGCTGCCATTCGTTTGGATAGGGCGTTATTACCGAAGATGTTGGAACAAAAAAGCGGTGTTATCATTCATATCTCTTCAACCAGCGGCCTACAGCCACTTTGGGAGGCCAATATGCCTTATAGTGTTGCCAAAGCTGCATTAAATGCCTACAGTAAAGCATTATCTAATGAAGTTGCCGGTAAAGGGGTACGGGTACTAACGGTTTCCCCGGGACCGGTAAAAACTGGTGCAATGGAGGCTTTTTTACAGGATTTAGCTAAAAGTTTAGGCATTACTACCGAAGAAATGGCCCAAAAACTGATGGATAGAATTGGCGGGATACCAATGGGAAGAATGGCGGAGCCTAAAGAGGTTGCGGAATTAGTTCATTTCTTGGTTTCGCCTGGGGCTACTTATTTAACAGGGGCAAATTATATCATAGATGGTGGTTCTATGCCCATTGTGTAAACCCATTGCAGCACTTAAATTACATTAAACCCGATGTCTTCAAAGTGCCCATTGTTTTAAGTTATCCATGCTTCTTTTATCAACCTAAAAAACAGGTGCCAAAAGAAGCATGGTTAGTGAACCCAGTCGATGCCTTTTCGTAAAAAGCTGTTGGTTTTTTCTTCCTGGCTTCCGGGTTCCGGCTGGTAATTGTACAGCCATCGGGCTTGCGGCGGCAAACTCATCAATATGGATTCGATCCGGCCGTTGGTCTCTAATCCAAATTTGGTCCCGGCATCATAAACCAGGTTAAATTCGGCATAACGGCTGCGGCGCTGATACTGCCAGTTCTGTTCTTCAGCGGTATAGGTTTTGTGCCGGTTGCGGTTTACCAATTCTGTATAAACCGGTATAAAAGTGCGGCCCAGGCTTTTGGAAAATTCAAAAATATCTGTCCAGCTTAGTTCATCGTTTGCTGCCAGACGGTCAAAGAAAATCCCGCCGATGCCGCGGGTTTCGCTGCGGTGCTTGATGCAGAAATATTCATCGGCCCAGGTTTTAAAGCGGGCATAAAACTCCTGGTGATAGGTATCGCAGCAGTTTTTAAGCTGTCGATGGAAAAAACGCGCATCTTCTTCCAGCACATAATGGGGCGTTAAATCAATTCCGCCGCCAAACCAGCGCACTGGTTTTTCACCATAAACAGAAGAAGGCATTTCGAAATAACGGATATTCATGTGGATGATAGGTACCCAGGGATGGTTTGGGTGGATGACAATAGAAACGCCGGTTGCAAAAAAATCCTCCCGATCTACATTCAGTGCTTTTTTTAACGTATGGGACAACTGGCCCTGAACCGCAGAAAAGTTTACACCGCCTTTTTCAATAATGTTTCCGTTTTGCATGATCCTTGTGCGGCCGCCGCCGCCGCCCTCACGTTGCCAGATTTCCTGCTCAAAATTGGCCTTCCCGTCCAACTGCTCCAAAGCAGCGCAGATTTCGTCCTGTATCAGGCGGTATTCTTCTGCAACCTGTTCTTTCGTAATCATGGCAACTTCTTTTAAGATCATCTTTTAAAATTTTTACATTTTATACGTTCGTGGCAGCAGCAGTGTTTGTTTTGGGTTGATCATCTTCCATATAATCCAAGTCCTTATCAAAACTTTCTTTGAGCTGGTTGATGGAGAAAAATGCAACCGCCACAAGCACAACCATCATGATGCGGGCACTGCTGATGATACCGTAACGGCTTACCAATCTTTCAAAAATATAAGTAATCGGGATCAATGCGCCCCGCACAAAATTGGGGACTGTGGTGGTTACGGTTGCCCGGATGTTGGTGCCAAACTGTTCGGAAGCAATGGTGACGAACGTGGCCCAATAGCCGCAGGAAAAACCCATGAACAAACACAGCCAGATAAATTGCTGTTCGCTGATGTGTGTGCTTTGCAGGTAAACAAATGCGCTGATGAGCGACAGGATATGAAAAAGCATCATCGTGATTTTGCGCGAACGGGTGATCTGAGCCATCAACCCCGCAAAAAGATCTCCGGCAGCAATACCAAAATAAGTGTATAAAATGCCGGTTCCTGCACTTAATATAGTCGTAGCATGCAAAGCTTTGCCAATTTCGGGAGCCTGGGTAACTAAAATCCCGACGACAAACCAAAGTGGTGCACCCATCAAAATGCAATACAAGTATTTGAAAAACCTTTTGCGGCCAGTAAACAGCATCAGTATATTGCCCCGGTTTACGTTAGAATGCCTGGCTTCTTTAAACATGCCGCTTTCAAACGTGCCCGCCCGAAGCAGCAGCAGTAAGAAGCCCAACCCTCCGCCGACAAAATACGCCGTTTGCCAACTGAAATGTTTGGCGACAGTTGCTGCAACAGCTGCACCAAATAAACCTACCACAGCAACCATCATGGTGCCATAACCACGGTTGTTTTTGCTGAGGGTCTCGCTGACCAATGTAATACCGGCACCCAATTCTCCGGCCAGGCCGATGCCGGCAACAAAGCGGACAAAAGCATACATCTCAACCGAATGTACCAATCCGTTGGAAAAATTAGCAATGGAATAAAGTAAAATCGAACCGAAAAGCACCCTGATCCGGCCAAACTTATCACCAATTATCCCCCACAAAATCCCGCCCAGCAGCAAACCTCCCATCTGCATGTTCAACACAAATTCACCGTCCAAGCGCATATTTTCCGGCTTCACCCCAATGTCTTTAAAACTTTGCAGCCGGACAATGGAAAAGATCACCAGGTCGTAGATATCAACAAAATAGCCTAAAGCCGCAACGACTACTAAAAATAGGATGTTTCTGTTGTTTGCAGATGTTGTAGCAGTCATGTAAAAATTATGGTTGGTTAATGTAAGGTTATTTTAACTAAAAATCAGGGAACTCTTTTTGCATAATACGATCATCGCTACGATCTTATCCAGTTGTGCTTTGCTAAAACCTCTTTTATCTTTTGCTACAATTGATAATCTTTTATGAAAGTAATTACCCTCATACAACAGCAGTCTCCATCCCGATGAAGTTTTACCAAGTATTTCAAATTTGTAATGCCCTCCAGACTTTGTTAAATCTAATGTGATTTTTTTTTCTTCCCCCCAACAATTTTTATAGCAATATTCAAGAGTTTTATCAACTGATGATAAGGTAACGCTTACTGGCCTTCTATCAAGCAAAGCAATCAACATAAAAATAAACGCAAAGACAAACACTATAGTTGTAGAGTTATTTGAATTGCTAACAATTAGGTAAATAAAGACGCCTACTGCAAAAACAGCAACTACTATCCACGTCATTATAGTATCAAACAAAGTCGCATTTCTATGAATAGGAATGAATATTATATGTTCAGACATTAACAATGGTATATTAAATGCGATAGGTTAAATTCTGCGCCTGTAAATATATTTAATTTCAAAGGATGAAAAGTAAAAGCATTTGCAATAAAAAGCAGGCTAAAAGAAGCATAAGTTTGCGGTGATTTTAAAAGCCTTCTGTAATAATTCAAAATTCGGATTATCTTAGCCTGATGGAAAATTTCATACAGTATAATCCGACCAAAGTTATTTTCGGCCGGGAAGTTGCAGATCAGCTTCCTGCAGAAATCCCCTGGAAAAAAGCTTTGGTTATCATTGGTGAAAGCTCCGCCAAAAAAAACGGCCTGTATGCACGTATCGTTTCGTTAATGAACATGGCCGGGCTGGAACACGTTACTTTTGAAGGTGTAAAAGCCAGCGCAACTTACCAGGATGCAGATTCGGCTGTAAAAATGGCGAAAGCATATCAGGCAGAAGCAGTGATTGCTATCGGTGGCTGCTCGGTGATCGATACGGCAAAAGCAGTGGCTTTGGGTTATTACAGTCATTGCTCGGTTTGGGATTTTTTTATGCTAAAAGAAGCACCGCCCCAACAAGTGCTTCCCGTGTTGAACATCCTTACCATCGCTTCCACAGGATCAGCCATGAACAACAATTCTGTTTTAAGCGATCATGAAACCGGGATCAAAAAAAAATTCAGTTCGCCTTTGTTCTATCCAAAAACTGCTTTTCTCGATCCTTATTATTCTGTTACCGTGCCTGCCTTTCAAACTGCGCTCGGCGTTTCTACCATGATCGCTTACGCCATCCAGCAGTTTTTGAACGAAGGCGATGCTGTTTTAACCGATTATATTTCAGCCGATCTGGTCCGCCTGGCTATTCAATACGGCAAGGAGGTGATGCAGGATTTGCAGGATTATCAGCTCCGGGCAAATTTGATGTGGCTGGCAACAATCGCGTTAAATGATACGCTGAGTGCCGGCAGAAATTATACCGATAAAAGCATTACCTGCATCGCTTTTGCGCTGGATGTGCGTTATGAAATTGGCCACGGCGCATCTTTGGCCATCGTTTTATGTGCCTGGCTCAAGTATCACCAGTACAGATATTTAAACCGGATCCGGTTTTTGGCGAAGCACGTTTTCGGTTTGGAAAGTTTTGATTACGATGCAACGGCAATCAGCTTTGTCAAAAAAATGGAGGATTTTTACAGATACATCCAAGTTCCGGTCAGGCTTTCGGAAGCAGGGATCAGCTTTACCGAAAAACAGAATATCCTGGAAAGTTTTCAAGTGAATAAAATTATGGTCAGCAATTATAAAATGACGGACAAAGATTACGAAGCATTATTAGAACTGATGTGGTAGGATTGTGGCCGACACTGTTTTTATCACCTAAAAATTGGTGTTGCTGCTGATCGTTACCGGGAAGCAAGATCTTTGGAACTGAAAGGATACCTTCCTCCAAAATCCTCCACCCAATAATAATTGTAAACATAAGCGCCTGCTTCTTTAAAGGCTGGGTTCATCAAGTTTTTGCAATGTGTTTCGCTTTTCACCCAATCCCGGCAAACCTGCCCGATGGATTGGTGACCTGCGGCAATATTCTCGCCAATAGCATATCGCTGCAAACCGGCAGATGTGTATCCTGCTTTTTCAAACCGGTCCCGGATATGATCCCCATTCAAACTTTCATGGCTGAAATAATGATTTTTGAACATATTTTCTGCATGGGCAGCAGCAGCAGCGGCCAGTTTATCATTCCAAACAACAGGCGCAACGGCTGGCATATAAATATTTCCGCAGTTGCAGCCTTGCGTCCGGACCTGATGGATCTGATACAAAATTTTGGCCCGGAAACTAAAATCTTTGCCGATAAAAGAAGCATCCTCTTTTACAAAGGATACGCTTAAAAATAGGGGTACAATCAGCAGGGATTTCAAACCTTTTAATTTCATGTGCTTTCATCGTTTGGAGATGATTTGATCCTAAACGCAGAAAAAAGTTTAAAGGTACGGGCTGCTTAAAGTTTGCAAACGGCTTGCCAGATTTCTTCGTTCACCGGTATGCCTTCAGCCGTGTTTTTTTTTCGGGTGATCAAGGTTTTTTCTCCCGGATACCAGATTTTTCCGCCGCTTTCATCACTTGCGCTGGTTTTGGTGAAAGCGATAATTTGTTCGATGAGATTTTGGTGGAGGTTAGGCTGATAAATGGCGATAAAAGTTTGTGATACGCCGGATTCTTTTCCGGAAGCCGTAATTGCTGCCGTTGATCTTCCTCCGCTCAAAGCAGTCAGCAGCACATCCAGCATCAGGGAAAGGCCGGAACCTTTCCACAAGCCAATTGGCAAAGCCCTTTGCGTTTGCCTGATTTCCTGAGCATTTGCAGTCAGGTTTCCATGCTGGTCATATCCTCCGGGAAAAGGAAGTGCTTCGTTTTTCAGCTCATATTCCTGCAACTTCCCGTACGAATATTGGGAAACAGCCATATCCAAAACTAAATGTCCGTTTGCTTTTGGCACCGAAACCACAATTGGATTATTGCCCAGCCGCGGCTCTTTTCCTCCCCAAGGCGGCATATTTGCAATGGTGTTGGTAAAACAAATACCGATACAACCGGCATCGGCAGCCTGCCAGCCGTAAGTTCCGCCGCGCATCCAATGGTTGGTGTTTCTTAGGCTGACACAGCCGATTCCGTTTGCTTTTGCCAGTTTGGTTGCCTGTTTCATGGCGAGAGAAGCGTTGTACATTCCGGGTGCCAAGTGCCCGTCCCAATGCGCCAAAGCACTACTTTCACTTAAAACTTCCGGCTCAGCTTCCGGGTTTACCAACCCGTTTTTTACCAAATCGATAAATATTGGGAAGCGGTTTAAGCCATGCGAATACACGCCGTCCAAACTGTTGTGGGCAAAAATTGTGGAACACAAAGACGCTTTTACGGCAGAAAAAGAACATTTCAAAAGGACTCTTTCAAACTCCTTTTGCAAATTGTTGTATAGTACAGTCATTTTTTTTCAACATTGGCTTTTCAGGATTGTTCAAAAAGGACCTATTTTGGTTAGGAACAAAAAATTCAGGCATAAAAAAAGCCTTTCATACAAATGAAAGACTTCAAATTTCGGTTGGGTATATGTTTTGTATCAGATTTTTTTCACGTTTACTGCCTGCAATCCTTTTCTGCCTTCCTCCACATCATATTCTACATTATCGTTATCTTTTATGGCGTTTACCCCTCCCTGAACGTCTTTGAAGTGTACGAAAAGATCTTTACCATCATCGGTAACGATAAAACCATAACCTTTTTGAGTGTTGAACCACTTTACTTTTCCAGTTTTCATAGCATTTTGTTACAATTAAATTAGTGGTTTAATATAAAAAAACTATATTGTAAAATAAAAAGAATTAAAAACAAAAAAAGATGATGATTTTATGCCAATAAAAACAGCATACATGAAACATTTTATCTTACTTATTAGGCTGGGGCGTTAACCTTAAATAAGGTTTTACTTCAACAAAACCTTTCGGAAATTTAGCCGGAATATCTTCTGTTTTAATTAAAGGCAAAATTACTACCTGCTCGCCGTCTTTCCAGTCTGCCGGCGTTGCAACACTATGATAAGCAGTTAATTGCAAGGAATCAATAACCCTCAAAATCTCCTGGAAATTTCTTCCGGTTGATGCTGGGTAACTGATAATCAATTTTACAATTTTATTAGGGTCGATAATGAATAAAGAACGGATCGTTGCATTGACAGAAGCATTCGGGTGGATCATGTCATAAGCTTCCGATATTTCTTTGTTCTCATCGGCGATAATGGGGAAAGTAACTTCTACGTCCTGCGTTTCGTTAATGTCATTGATCCAGCTTTTGTGCTGCTCCACAGAATCCACGCTCAGCGCAATTACTTTCACATTTCGTTTATCAAACTCATCTTTTAAAGATGCTGTTTTGCCCAGCTCTGTGGTACAAACTGGCGTATAATCTCCTGGATGCGAAAATAAAACGCCCCAACTATCTCCCAAATAGGTATAAAAATCTATATCTCCGGTAGAAGTTTTCGCCTGGAAATTTGGTGCTTTGTCGCCCAATCTTAAACTCATAACTTTAAATTTTAATGTATATAAATACTATACTAATTTAGTAGGGAAATGTTTGCCCTGCAAATTTATTGACAATAATGTAGTAAACCCAAGGCTGGTTTAAAACTTATTCCATTTATTTTTGATGCTTCTTTTATCACTTAAAAATAGCTGGTGTTTAGTTATTGATTTATTTAGAGAAATGAAAACACGAACTTTTACCTGATAAAAGAAGCATGGTAAAAGTTGAAGGCTTTGCTGAACTAAATTTAAATGAGCTGAAACTCATTTTACCAGATGTCTGGATCCTACGGCTCTTGAGAAATTTGTTCAGTACAGAAAATTTAACCTTTTAACTTTACACGATATCATTTAAAAAAAAATCCAATAAAAAAAGGGAACCCGTTTCAGGTTCCCTTTTCAGCTAAAGCAGAATTTAATTTATTTTACCGAATCAACAACGGCTTTAAAAGCATCAGGATGATTCATGGCAAGATCAGCTAAAACTTTACGGTTTAACATGACCTTTGCATTGGTTAATTTCCCCATTAACTGAGAATAAGAAATGCCATGCTGACGTGCCCCGGCATTGATCCGCTGAATCCACAGTCCTCTGAACTCTCTTTTTTTAGTTTTACGGTCGCGATAAGCGTACTGTAAACCTTTTTCAACGGTATTTTTAGCAACTGTATAAACCTTGCTGCGTGAACCCCAATAACCTTTGGCGAGGTTCATGATCTTTTTTCTGCGTCTGCGGGACGCTACTGCGTTTACTGAACGTGGCATTTTTTCTGATTTTTGGTAGTGGGTGTTTCAATTAAGAAAACTTGCGGTACCCAATACCTGGTTAAAAATTTAATTATTTACCGATACAAAGCATCCGTTTCACGTTGCCCATATCCGCATCAGATACTAAGCTAGTGTGGGTAAGTGCACGTTTGCGTTTGGTTGACTTTTTGGTTAGGATGTGGCTTTTGAAAGCGTTTTTTCTTGCAATTTTACCTGTTCCAGTAAGCTTAAAGCGCTTTTTAGCACTAGAATTGGTTTTCATTTTTGGCATAGCTGTTTTTTTAAACTTTTATTTTTTTGCTGCTTTAGGTGCTAATGTAAGGAACATCCGTTTACCTTCTAATTTTGGTAACTGTTCCACTTTTCCAACGTCTTCTACGGCTTGCGCAAAACGGAGCAGTAAAATTTCCCCTTGTTCTTTATAAACAATTGCCCTTCCTTTAAAATGCACATAAGCCCTTACTTTTTCACCGGCTTCCAGAAATTTCTGCGCATGTTTCAGCTTAAATTCAAAGTCGTGGTCGTCAGTATTAGGCCCAAAGCGGATTTCTTTGATAACAGTTTGCTTGGCATTGCTCTTGATCTCCTTCATCTTCTTCTTCTGTTCGTAAATAAACTTGTTATAGTCTATAATTTTACAAACAGGAGGTGTTGCGTTCGGAGAGATTTCCACCAGGTCCAACTCTTGCTCTTCGGCCATAGCCAAAGCAACTTTAGTGTTGAAAATCCCGGGTTCTACGTTATCGCCAACCAAGCGGATTTCCGGGACCCTGATAAACTGATTGATATTATGTTCAGCTTCTTTCTTTTTAAAAGGAGGCCGAGGGCCTCTGCTGAAATTTGGTTTGTTTAATGCCAAGTTATATGGTTATTTCTTTTTCTATTAATGTTTTAAATTCTTCTAAAGACATGCTGCCCAAGTCGCCCTCTCCATGTTTTCTTACCGAAACCATGCCTTCTGCCGCTTCCTTTTCCCCAACGATAAGCATGTATGGTATTTTTTTGACCTCAGCGTCCCGGATTTTTCTTCCGATCTTCTCATCCCTTAAGTCAATAAGACCGCGAATATCGTGTTTTTTTAAAGATTCTGAAAGTTTTTTTGCATATTCTTCATATTTTTCCGATATAGGTAAAATGGTATATTGCTCTGGTGTTAGCCATAATGGAAAGTTACCGGCACAATGCTCGATCAACACAGCTACAAATCGTTCCAGCGAACCAAAAGGTGCACGGTGGATCATCACCGGCCGGTGTTTCTGGTTGTCGCTTCCGGTGTATTCGAGTTCAAATCGTTCCGGCAAATTGTAATCTACCTGAATAGTCCCCAATTGCCATTTCCGGCCTAAAGCGTCTTTCACCATAAAATCCAGCTTCGGTCCATAAAAAGCAGCTTCGCCAAAAACCGTTACCGTTGGCAAACCTTTTTCGTGTGCAGCTTCAATTATCGCAGCTTCGGCCAACAACCAGTTTTCATCGCTTCCGATGTATTTGGTTTTATTTTCCGGATCGCGTAATGAAATCTGCGCCGTATAATCATCAAACCCTAAAGCTTTGAAAACATAAAGCACGATGTCGATTACTTTTTTAAACTCTTCTTTCACCTGGTCCGGGCGGCAAAACAAATGCGCATCATCCTGGGTAAAACCACGGACACGGGTTAAACCATGCAATTCACCACTTTGTTCGTATCGGTAAACTGTTCCAAATTCGGCATAACGAACGGGAAGATCTTTGTAAGAACGAGGTTTGGTTTTGTAGATTTCGCAATGGTGCGGACAGTTCATCGGTTTCAAAAAGAACTCCTCTCCTTCCTGCGGTGTTTTGATGGGCTGAAAAGAATCAGCACCATATTTTTCGTAGTGGCCAGAAGTTACATACAGGTTTTTATGGCCGATATGCGGCGTTATCACTTGCTCGTAACCGGCTTCTTCCTGTGCTTTTTGCAGAAATCTGACTAATTTTTCGCGCAGTGCCGTTCCTTTTGGCAGCCACAAAGGCAAGCCCATGCCCACTTTTTCCGAAAAAGCAAACAGTTCAAGTTCCTTGCCTAATTTACGGTGATCGCGTTTTTTGGCTTCTTCCAAAAAGTGCAGATAATCCGTCAGCTCGCTTTGTTTCGGATAAGTAACGCCATAAATTCGGGTCAATTGTTTCCGCGTTTCATCGCCGCGCCAGTAAGCACCGGCAACGCTCATCAACTTAATTGCCTTGATAAAAGAAGTATTCGGGATATGCGGGCCGCGGCACAAATCGGTAAAATTGCCTTGTGTATAAAAAGTGATCGAACCATCCGGCAAATCTTTGATCAGGTCTAATTTATATTCATCCCCTTTCTCTGTAAAATATTCAATTGCATCTGCCTTAGAAACCGGTTTCCGAATATATTCCGATTTGGTTTTGGCCAGTTCCAACATCTTATCTTCGATCTTTTTAAAATCATCGGAAGAAAAATCCTGGTCGCCAAAATCAACATCGTAATAAAAACCGGTTTCTATCGCCGGTCCAATACCAAGCTTTACGCCAGGATACAAAGCTTCCAAAGCTTCGGCCATTAAATGCGCGGAAGAATGCCAGAAAGTTGCTTTTCCTTCGGCATCGTTCCATGTCAATAAACGGATTTTGGCATCGTTTTCAATAGGGCGGCTGGTGTCCCAAACTTTGCCATCAATTTCGGCAGCCAAAACATTTCGGGCAAAACCTTCGGAAATGGAACGGGCGACCTGCATGGCGGTAATGCCTTTGTCGTACTGGCGGACAGAACCGTCGGGCAATGTTAAGTTAATCATCTACAACTATGATTTAGATTTTTATGTGGTAAAAACAGTATCCATCACCTACTAAGTGATTTTGGGCAAAAGTAGGGTTTTGGAGGAGAAAAATAGTAGGATCAAACAGTATTGAAGCGATGTTTTGACAAAAATCTAATTTGATTTTATTAAATAGTTTCTAATCTCCTTTATTAAGTTGTTTTGTAATAGCAGAAAACTTACTTTGTTCACAATAAATATTATCCGCTAACAATTATTTTATTTTCTATGCCATGTAACCATAAATTCCAATCATATCTTAATCTTGAAAGATTATCTTTCAAACCAACTACTTTAATTATTGGAACATTTAATCCTGAATGGCCATCTGAAAACACGGCAGAATGGTTTTACGGTAGAATTGAAGGATCTATTAACGACCATAATTCAGGAAATCACTTTTGGGCCGTATTACCAAGACTTTACAGAATGGATAGTCTTAAAAGTTTAGGCAAAAAAGAAAAGTGGAAAGAATTTTGCTCTGAAAAAAAGATTGCTATAACTGATTTGATTTCTTGTATTCAGGATGCTGATCAAACGGATCAAAATCACAAAATTTTCTTAAAAGGATATAGTGACAAAAAAATAGCTGAAGAATTTCAAAACCACCAACTTGTTCAAATTGTAAATTTATTACAAGCGAATCCCACAATTAAAAATGTTTACTTAACAAGAGGTATAGGTGAAACCTTTTGGAAGAATAAATGGAAACCAATTAAACTCTATTGTGATTTAAACAATATTTATAACAGGACTTTGTTAACGCCATCCGATTACGCTTATTACCAACAGGGAAAGTATAACAAATTACATCCAGAAGCTACTTTAAATCGAGAAGATTTTATTTTAAAACGTTGGCAAGAAAAATGGCATAATCTATAAATTTAATTCTTTCGTTCTTCTGTAAAGGATCAAATACTTCTTTTATTACCTTAAAAACAGTATTACACATTTCCGCAATTGTTCTCTTGATTTTAAAAATTCCAGCATATCTTCTGTTGATATTTTTAATAAAGATTAGAGTATTTTAGGAGAATTATGCCGGTAAAAGAAGTATCGAAAGTTCAGCTTAAATTAATTGTTGCGATTCTTTAGATTTAAAAAATGCTGCGCCTTTCGTATTTTCAAACCATGCAATTGTAGGTCTGTCTGGTGGATAACCATATTGGTTTCTGAATGCTTTTCGTTCTGGAGTATAATCCCACCATTGCTTTTTGCTGCCTGGATAATTTGCATAATGAACAACTAACCAAAACTGATCTTCAACACAAGGGTCAGTCCATTTTCCAATATACTTTTCATAGGCGTTTAATAACTCAGGACCAGATTTATTTTTTAATGAAGTGAGATTGTAATAACCTAATAACATTAAATCTTTTGCAAACTTTATACCTATGGAAGAGATGCTTTGAAATTCAAATAAGGCTTTTAATATTTTAGCTCTTTCAGCATTAGCATCTAATATGGTGATGATTTCATCAATAGCATAATTGGCTAATTCTTTCTGCGGGATTTTCTTGGTCTTAATCAGTTTCTTCTCATCTACAGTTAGTTCCAAGTTAATGGTTTTTTTCATCATTATTCATCCTCGGCAAAAGTAAGCATGAAGTTATTGTTATCTTGAATAGAAAATTCCGTTGCGCCATAAAAAGTAGTTTCCAAGCCTTGCAATACGGTTACTTTATCTTTAATATCTTCATAAAACTGGCGTACGCCTTTGACTTTTATATACAACAACAAAGAGCCACCAGTTTGCCTTGATACTACGGGCAGTATGTTTTCAATACTTGCAAAGGTTTGAAACATAAAGGTAACGCTGCCGTTCATCATCAAGGCAAATACAGGATTGTTGTTATCAGGGACTACCGTGACAACCTGAAACCCAAGTATTTGATAAAAGGAAATAGTTTCTTGAAGGTCTTTTACGTATAGGTTTGGCGATACATTTTCCATAAGATTTTTTCGCTAAAAATAATAGCTTTTATATCAATAATAAATGCATTAATAGATTTATCTAAGAATATAAAAAAGCAAATTATTTAGAAGTTCATACTTCTTTTATAGCTAAAAAATTCACCTCAAATATTTCACCAACCGCCAGCCGGAACATCTGCCAGATGTACTGTTTTTATGGGTAAATTATTCATATCAATGTAACCTTGCAAATGTAGCAAGTATCGGTAGAAACGAATATCAAATTACTTATCACCATAATGCCCAACAGCAGAAACTACAAATACTGTAATCACTTCTACATCAATTCTATAAACCAAACGATCTTTTTTATTGATTTGTCTCGACCAATAACCTGACAACCCAAATTTCAATTGTTCTGGTTTTCCTGTTCCCTTTTCTGGATGTTTTGAAAGTTCTTCAAATATTTTTTCAATTCTTTTGATTGAAGCTTTATCTCCGGATTTATATAGGGCTTGTAGTTCTTTTTGAGCAGCCTTTTCGACTACTATAGAATACTTTCCCATATATTCTTAGGATCGGCAATGGTTATCGTGTCACCGTTTTGAATGTTTTGCTCTGCTTGTTTTACCCTTTCAATCAGTTCAGAATTTGTGGACAGTTTGTCGGCATCAGACAAAGGCGTTAACAAATAAGCTTTGTCTTTTCCGCGCTGCACCACTATTTGAATTTTGGTATCCAACAGATCAAAATATTTCTTCTGGTTATTTCTGAATTCTTTGCTGCTAATGATTAACATATTAATCTAACTAATTCACTAAGATAATATTTTAATCAGGAACTGATACTTCTTTTATCACCCAAAAATCCACCTCAAACATTTCCCCAACCATTTGCCAAAACATCTGCCAGGTGTACTGTTTTGAGCGGTAAATTATTCTTATCAATATAACCTTGCAAATGCAGCAAACAGGAAGCATCGGTAGAAATAATATAATCAGCATCTAAAGCCAGTGCCTGATCGATTTTTTGCTGCGCCATCGCGGTAGAAATCGCTTCAAATTTAACGGCAAAGGTTCCGCCGAAACCGCAGCAGGTGCTGCTGTCTGGCAGTTCTAACAGTTCCAATCCGTGTACTTTTTCCAACAGTTTTCGTGGTTCTTCTTTGATTTTGCATTCGCGCAAAGCGGCGCAGCTATCGTGGTAAACGGCTTTGCCTTCCAGTTCGGCACCGAAGTAATCCTGCTCCATCACGTTAACCAGAAAGTCGGACAGTTCGTGGATATGGTTTTGGATAGAACGGCATTTATTATGAACGGCCGTATTGGTAAACAGATCGTTGTAATAATTTTTTACCATGCCGGTACAGGAAGCAGAAGGAGAAACAATAAAGTGCTGATCGGAAAAATCATCCAAAAACTTACTGCCAACAGCTTTGGCATCGTCCCAAAAACCGGCATTAAAAGCTGGCTGGCCGCAGCAGGTTTGTGCCGGATTGTAAATCACTTCGCAGCCCACTTTCTCTAACAGTTTTATGGTGCTAAAAGCAGTATCGGGATAAAGCTGATCAATAAAACAAGGTATAAATAATTCAACTTTCATTCAGTTCTACGGATTTGAAAGGCTGTAAAATTCAGCATTATTTCCGCTGTTTTTTTCTGTTGTGCGTAAAGAAAACAATAAAACCAGACCAACAACAAACAGGATCGTAAGGAATAAGATAGAATTGCGCATGTTCCCGGTCAGTTCTTCAATAAAACCAAATCCGAACAAGCCGGCAACGATAGCTACCTTTTCGGTCACATCATAAAAACTAAAGAACGAAGCCGTATCGGGAATATTTTGCGGCAAAAATTTGGAATAAGTGGAACGCGAAAGCGACTGGATGCCGCCCATCACCAAACCAACAATTACAGCTAAAATATAAAATTGAGTTGCAGTAGTGATAAAATAAGCAAAAACACAAACCAATATCCATAGGACCACTACGGCCATCAAAACGGAAACATTGCCGTACTTTTCTGATAGTTTCGACATCAGCGTAGCACCGCCAATGGCAACCAATTGGATGATCAATATGATAGAAATCAAGGAAGCTGTGCCCAGGTGCAGTTCCTTTTCGCCAAAGTTGGCAGCTACCAGCATGATTGTTTGTACGCCCATTGAATAAAAGAAAAATGCCGGTAAAAAATGCTTCAGCAAAGGCATATTTTTCACCTGATGCCAAACTTTTTTCAGTTCCTCAAAACCGTTGTGCACTTTTTGCTGCTTTAATTTATCAAAGTTGGGGCTTCCTTTGGGCAGTACTTTGAACGGGATCTGCGCAAACCCGATCCACCATAACCCGACCAATAAAAAGCTAAGCCTTGCCGGAAATGTTGCATCGGTAATGTCAAAAGTTTTGGGCGACAAAACAAACACAAAACAAATGATCTGCAAAAGCACACTTCCGATATAACCATAAGTGAACCCTTTCGCACTTACGCTGTCCTGCTGATCAAGGGTGGCGATTTCCGGCAGGTAAGAATTATAAAAAACTGCCCCGCCACAGTAACCAATCGCTGCAATGGCAAAACAAATAATGCCCAATTCCAACGTGTCCAACTTAAAAAAAAACAAACCGCAGCAAGCTATTGCACCAATCCAAGTAAAAAGCTGCATATAAATTTTTTTATTCCCCCGATAATCTGCTATCGAAGTTAAAAAAGGCGTTAAAACAGCGATCACAAAATAAGCTACGGCCAGCGCATAATTGGAAAGCGCGGTGTTGACAAAGCTTTTTCCAAAGAAAAAAACTTTATCCCCATGTTCCTTTGTTGTGGTAATAGCGGTATAATAAGCTGGGAAAATAGTGGATGTGATAACCAGGTTGTAGGACGAATTCGCCCAATCGAACATGGCCCAGGCCTTAATGGTCTTTTTGTTATTTTTGATCTCCATACTTGCTGCAAAGTAAGTATAATTTAACACAACAAAAATTGAGTATCAAACAGGAAATAAAATGTCCGCACTGCCATGAATGGACTTTATGGAGAGGCCATATTGATGACCGCTGTTTATACTGTGGAGAATTTTTGGAGATCGAAAAATTTACCAAATCCGTAGAAACGAAAATAGAACGGGAAGTAAAAGAAGAAAGCGATTTTTTATTTGTACGTCCGCAGGACAGCGAATTTGTAAGAAAGCTAAAAAACAATTTACGGCCAGTACGTACGGTATTTTACTATTTTCAAATTGGCTTTGTTATTTTTATCTCTGCACTTTTATGGTTGATTGGCGTGGTGTCAGCATAATATGAAAACTTTGTTGAATCCCTGGTTTTTAGTTTTTTGTATTCTTTGGACGGTCTTTTACTTTGCTAAAATCAGTCATTGTCCTATACTTCTTTTACAAGGTCATTTTACAGATTTACTGGCCGTGCCGGTGATCGCCAACCTTGGGCTTTGGTTTCAACGGTTTTTTGCCGGTAAAAGAAGCATGTATGTTTTAAAAGCCGGACATGTGATTTTTATTGTGATTTATATCTCCTTAGTTTTTGAATGGTTGCTGCCAAAGTACAATCCCGTAAAATTCACTGGCGATTGGATGGACGTGGTACTGTATATTTTGGGTGGCGTGTTTTTTTTTAGGTGGATGAACAAACCGCTTCCTGCAATCAATAAAAAACTTCCGCTTAAATAGACGGCAGCTTGCAAACAAATTATAATTAGTTGCTGTATATTGGACAATATCCAAACCCATATTTTTAATTTTTTTCATTTGACAGATCAACTGCACAACAGAATTACTGATAATGCTGCAAGCATAGACAAAGAAGGAGCTTTCCCACAAAAAGAATTTGAATGGATGGCCGCCGAAGGTTTACTTTCTATTACCGCTCCGGGCAGGGAATTGGATTTTAATCTGCAAAAAACAGCAGAACTGTTGCAATTGTTTAAAAAAGTCGGCAGCGCAAATTTATCTGTAGGAAGGATTTACGAAGGCCATATCAATGCCTTACAGCTCATATATTTATATGGAAATGCCATGCAAAAACAGCATTGGTTCCGCGAGGCCGATCAGGAACAAAAACTGTTTGGCGTTTGGAACACGCAGGCAGAAGGTGGGGTTCGTATTTACGATATGGGCGATGGTTTTTATCGGCTGGAAGGCAGCAAGACCTTCTGCTCCGATTCCGGCTGGATTGACAGGCCATTAATTACAGGCGAAATGATCTCCCCTGAAAAAAGAGGCTGGCAGATGTGCATTGTCCCGACCGAAAAAGTAAAACCAATTGCTGCCGACAGCAGTTTTTGGAAGCCGATCGGTATGCGGGCTTCCGCCAGTTTTAAAATGGATTTTACAGGAGTTGAAATCCAGGAAAAAGATTTACTGGGCGAACCGGACGCGTATTACCGTGAACCTTATTTCAGCGGCGGCGCTATCCGTTTTACGGCTGTGCAATTGGGCGGGGCGGAAGCTGTTTTTAACGAAACAAAATGTTTATTGCGGGCGATGAACCGTGCAGAAGATCCTTTTCAAAAAGCAAGAATAGCGGAAATGTCTTATCTGACAGAAAGCGGGAATTTATGGTTGAAGCAGGCCGGGGAAAATACTGATCACTGGATCAAAGAAAATGCTTCTGAAGAAAAAATCATTGCTTATGCCGGGATGATGCGCAGTTTTATGGAAGAGATTTGTACACGCATTCTGCAACTTGCCGGGCAGTGCGTTGGTGCGCGGGGCTTTATTTGCCCCAATGCTTTTGAGCGTATTCACCGTGACCTAACGCTTTACCTTAGGCAACCGGCACCGGATGCAACGCTTATACAAATTGGGAGCTATGTTTTAAATCAGGAAAAAACCGATGGTATCTGGAACTGAACGAGCAAACTGGCAACAGCAGGCGAAAGCATTAACAACAGATGATTTATTGAAATTTGGCATCACCGTAGTCATTGCCCCTCATCCTGATGACGAATCTTTGGGTTGCGGAGGGACGATTGCCTTGCTGCGAAAAGCCGGTTTGCGGGTGTACGTTATTTTTATAAGTGATGGCACGCTATCTCATCCAAATTCAAAAAAGTATCCGGCAGATAAGTTAAGGGTTCTAAGGGAAGCAGAAGCACTGAACGCTTTGAAAATTTTGAATGTCCCGGCTGCCAATGCTTCTTTTATGCGGATAAAAGATAGGTCTGTCCCTGATCAAAATTCCCCGGGTTTTGATGCTGCTGTTCAGCAAATGCTGAAGCAACTGAAATATATTCAACCAGATACCGTACTGGTTACCTGGGAAAAGGATCCGCATCCTGATCATCGTTCTTCCTGGCAGGTTCTAAACCAAGCTGTATCAATATTGGAAAAAAAGCCGCGGGTTTTGCAGTATCTGATCTGGATCTGGGAATTAGGAAAGCAAGAAGATATTGCTGACGATCAGCAACTTTATTGGTTTCGGATAGACATAAAAGCTGTTGTAGAAATGAAAAAACAAGCCATTGCTGCCCATGTTTCCCAAGTGAGCCGACTGATTGACGATGATCCGGAAGGGTTTATTCTTTCGCCCCAGATCCTTGCCCATTTTGATCATGCCAATGAACTATTTATAGAAAAATCAACCCCAAACCCTGATATGCCGGAAAACAAAGGTTCTTTATCCACCGAATTTTTTAATGAGTTTTACAGTCATGGCGACGATCCCTGGAACTTTGAAAGCAGCCCTTATGAATTGAGCAAATACAAGGCAACGCTTGCTGCTTTGCCCCGGGAAACTTATCAAAATGTTTTTGAAATTGGCTGCTCCATTGGTGTGCTGACTGAAATGCTGGCACCCAAATGCAAAAAACTATTGGCTGTAGAACCGGCAGACGTCCCTTTAGAAAAAGCAAAAAAACGTCTTAGGAATTATCCGCAGGTAACCTTAAAGAAAATGCTCGTTCCGCAGGATTTTCCGGGAGACCAGTTTGATCTGATCCTGCTGTCTGAAGTGGGTTATTTTTTAAGCCGGGAAGATTTAGAAAAACTTGCCGGGTTGTTAACTGAGCATTTACAGCCGGGCGGACAACTGCTCTTAGTGCATTGGACTCCTTTTGTACCCGAATTTCCGCTGACAGGCGACCAGGTGCATGATCATTTTATGGATTTAGCCCTGCAAAAAAAGCATTTAAAACATTTGCTGCACCAGCGCAGAGAAAAATTCCGGTTGGACTTGTTTGAAAAAGCATAAGCACATTTAAAACTAAGAAGTTGTTTAAACTTATATCGGGCAGGGTTAAACCAGTAGGCGGATTTTCCGGATTGAACATTTTTTTGAAGAGCCATAGGCCCGGCACATATTGTAAAAATGGGTTTCAACCCGTTTAACTAATAAAGTTTAAACAACTTTTAAATCAAAAAAATTACATACTTCTTTTAGCACTAAAAATTTTGTGTTTGGATTTATGAACCATCGGCCATCAACTATAAACTTTTTTTATAGGATAAAAGAAGCATCAAACCCTAACTTAATAATTATTCACAAATGCCCTTAATTCGCTTATGGCTTGTGTGATATGCACCAGTTCCCATTTTTTGCCCCATTTCCCTTTACCTATTTTCTTGCGGACTATTTTCCAGAACAAACCAAAATATTTACTGGCTATCAATTCTTGATGTAACCATTCCGGCTTAAGCAGCAAATCTTTAGCAACGGTCAGCAAAGCCTCCTGATCATAAAACCCTTTTTTTAAATAATCTTCCCGACATTGGCGCAATGCCCGTTTGCTTTTAAATTTGATCAGCCAGGCCTCAACCGGTTCTACTTCCTGCGTATGGCCATATCTGAGATAACCAGACCATTTTTTCAACTGTTCTGAAAAACCAACCTTTACCCTACCAGACATACGGGTTGAAGTATAGGCTTTTACATCAGGTGTTTTCCTGATCCGCACATCCATCTGCTGCAAAACCTCATGAAAAGCATTGTCTTCTAAATAAGGCACTTGCGGCAACCGGCCAACCTCATAATAGGTAGTACAGGTTACTGCCATACTGGCCCCGAAATATTGGAAGTGCCTCGGCCAGGGATCGTGTTCTTCTGGGTCAACTATAGCTTCTGCCCTGGCCAGCAAACTACGGTAAGCCACATCCCTTAAATGATACAATCTGGCATTGCGCGTGTTGCTGCGGGTCAGGATCCTGCCGCCTACTGCATCGCAACCATTGGCAATTTCTTTCATGATATGATAAACCCAGCAGGCATCAACTTGTGTGTCGCCATCGGTAGAAGCAATAATGCCATTGCAATTTCCGGTAGCTGTTAAACGATGGTAAGCCGTGTCCATTAAAAGCCTGCGCACAAAACCGATATTTGCTTTTCTTACCGGAAGATTGATTTCGGCAATATGCAACGGAAAGCCGGGATATTTTTGCTGATAGTTTTTTGCTATGGTGAAAGTTTGGTCTCTGCAATTGTTGACCAGCAGCAAAACTTCATAAATACAAGGGTCTAAAGCTGTTCCGCTGCTGTCGGTTTGCAAGCGGAGGGCATCTAAAGTTTTACGTAGGTTTCTGGCCTCGTTTCGGGCCGGAACGATAACAGAAACTTTTAAAGAATTGGACGGCATTGCCGCCTGGTCAAATATGTTGTTATAGTTTATACTAATTGGTGCAACTTCAATATTTTCTGTTTGCATTTTTTAAATAAATGTATACTTACTGATTTTATGTTGATAAAAACAGCATAGGACTACAACCAAAACTTGCTCCGATTGTTGAACCGCTAAAATAAATAATTCTGATGATATGCAATATCAATATTTATTTTTTGCAAAAGGCCGATGAGGCTGGCGGAAACAATCCTGATTTTAGATGTCGCCGGACCTAAAAACAGGTATACAATTTCCTCAAAATAAATACTGATATTCCGCAAAAAACCAAAACTTGAATTCACAGTCTTAAACCTTATATGTCAACTACTCTTTTAAACCAGTTTAGTATCCTGAAAGGTATTGAGCGCCCTGATTTTATCCGAGATGAAACTTTGGCCGATATTTTTCGGCAAACTGCAAAAAAACATCCTATAAAAACAGCATTGATATTTGGTGAGGATTCCCTTACTTACCAGGAATTAGATCGCTGGAGCGATGCGATAGCTGCCAATCTGGCAAAAAAAGGTATCAAAAGAGGTGATAAAGTAGGTGTTTGGCACAAACGCGGGCTTGAATTGCATGCTGCCATCATCGGCATTGTCAAAGCTGGCGCGGCTTATATCCCGGTTGACCGTGAGATTCCTGCCGAACGCGTAGAAACGATCTTTACCGAGGTAGAAGCATCGGCTTACATCAGTGCCGATTTGCTGAACCTGGATTGCCCCATGTTTGAAATCAGGCCACAACCGGAAAAGGATAATGAAATCCTGCTTCCCGAAGGGCCGGAACCGGATAACCTGGCTTACGTTTTATATACCTCCGGTAGTACGGGCAAGCCTAAAGGCATTCCAATTGGCCATCGTCAAATTTGCCATTTGGTACGGTCAGAACAAAGCGTGATCAATATCCGGGACACCGACCGCGTTTACCAGGGGTTTTCTGTTTCTTTTGATATGTGGTGCGAAGAAACCTGGATAAGTTACTTTGCCGGGGCAACACTTTGGGTTGCTGATAATACAACTTCCAAAGCAATTGATGAGCTGAGCGATGTCCTCAACAGAGAAAAAATAACGGTCCTGCATGCCGTGCCCAGCTTGCTGGCCGTAATGGAGGACACTATCCCTTCTTTAAGATTGGTCAACGCAGGCGGAGAAGCTTGTACAACACAAGTTTTGAACAGATGGTCAACGCCGTCCAGGATTTTCTACAACAGTTACGGTCCGACGGAAACAACTGTCAGTGCTACTTTTGCCCGCCTAAAACCTGGGGATCCGATCACCATTGGCGATCCGTTGCCAAACTATAACCTGGCAATTGTTGATGAAAAACTAAACCCGCTTCCGTTCGGCGAACGCGGCGAACTAGTCATTTCCGGTCCTGGCGTTGCTGAAGGATATGTAAAATTGCCTCAATTAACGCAAGAAAAGTTTGTGCTAAAAACAGCATCGCTGGAAGATTTGCCCGGTAACAGGATTTACCGCACCGGCGATGCCGCATTGATCAAAGAAGATGGCAGTATTGAGTTTTTAGGCCGGTTCGATGATCAGATCAAACTGCGTGGTTACCGCATTGAATTGGGGGAAATTGAAACCAAGTTAAGCGGGCTGCAGGATGTTTCTGCCGCTGCCGTGGCTGTAAAAAAAGACAGCTCGGAGCAGGATCAGTTAGTTGGTTATATTGTTACCGAAGGCGGTATTGCGTTGGAAGAAAACCTGCTGCGCTTGGAACTGGCAAAAGTTTTACCGGCTTATATGGTTCCGGCAACCATTGTGCAACTCCCGGAAATGCCGCGGATGCCAAGCGGAAAAGTAAACCGGAAAGCATTGCCAACGCCGCAATCGCTATTGGAAAGCATTCCTAATCAGGCAGAAGAAGCCTTGGATTTGAACGCGCCCATGGCCGACCGCTTGCTGAACATGCTTAGGAAAACTTTCCCCAACAAAAACATTGACCTGTCCATGGATTTTTTTGACGACCTCGGCGGGCATTCTTTACTGGCTGCCGGTTTGGTTTCCCGTTTGCGGCGCGAAGGCGGTGTCCCGAAAGCTTCTTTACGGGATATTTATTTGCACCGCCCGCTCGAAAAATTAACAGGGGTTTGGGAACAGCAAACACCTGTTGACAAAAAGCCGGAACGCAAGTTCCACAAAGTAAACCTCGTTCATTATTATTGCTGCTGGCTGGCACAAACCTTTGCACTGGGCTTTATTTATGCTGTTTTTGCCATACAAATTTTCATCCCGTACCTCGGTTATTATTATGTAGAGCAGGATACCGGTAACCTCAGTTATGCTATCGTAACTTCATTGGTTTTATTTTGCTTTATCCCTCCCCTGTTTTTCTTTATTTCAATAGCCACAAAATGGCTGGTCATCGGTAAATTTAAAGAAGGCGATTATCCGTTATGGGGAAGTTATTATTTCCGCTGGTGGTTTGTCAAAACGATACAACGATTACTGACCGTTCAGTTTTTAAACGGAACACCTTTGTATCCGGCCTATTTAAGGCTTTTGGGGATGAAAGTTGCCGACGATGCACAACTTGGGGATTTTGCCTTAGGTGCCGAAGATTTGATCACGATCGGCAGCGATGTCAGCATCAGTTCAGGTGTTAGCCTAAATAATGTAGTGGTAGAAGACGGATTGTTAAAAATCCGTTCGATTGTTTTAGGCGATCATGCCTATATCGGCAGCAGTGCCATCATTGCCGGCAGTGCAGTAATGGAACCATGGAGCGAGCTTCAAGATTTAAGTTATTTGCAGGAAGGTAAAACCATCCGTTCAGGAGAAGTATGGCGCGGCAGCCCGGCACAATTAAAAGAAACCAAGAGCCTGGCTGATTTGCCGCAGCCGCTTCCTGTTGCTGCCTCAACCAGGAGAAAATACATGCTGATATTCAGCCTGTCGCTGCTGGTGTTTCCTTTTACTATCCTGCTACCTCTTTTGCCTACTATAATTACTTTGAACAAACTGGACAATGCCGCTCCTGATTACGACTTTACTTATATGGTTATCGTGCCTTCATTGGCATTGGTTTACATTTTGCTTTTTGCCCTGGAAACCGTAGCGCTTACCCGTTGGCTGCAACGCGGCATCAAACCGGGGACCTATCCGATTTACAGTGGTTTCTATGTGAGGAAATGGCTGGCCGATCAGTTGATGTCTTTAAGCCTGATCGTTCTGCACCCAATTTATGCAACAGTTTATGTGTCCACTTTTTTTCGTGCTTTGGGCGCGAAGATCGGCAAGAACACCGAAATTTCCACGGCAAGTAGTGTAACGCACCCGCTCCTCAAAATTGGTAGCGGTGCTTTTATTGCCGATGCGGTTGTTTTGGGGGAATCCGATATCCGCGGCCAGCAACTGATCTTGGATTATACCGAAATTGACAGTGGTACTTTTGTAGGCAACAGTGCGTTGATCCCGCAAGGTACAAAGCTGCCTGGCAACATGCTCATCGGCGTTCTGTCCATCCCTCCCGATAAAAAAGAACTGGAACAGAACCAGGCGAAAGACTGGTTTGGCTCGCCTGCCATTGCCTTGCCGCGCCGCCAGGAAAGTAACCCTTTTTCTGCGGAGCTGACTTCCAACCCCACTATTTTAAGAAGGCTTGCCCGTGCCATAATCGAATTTATACGCATCATCCTGCCGGAAACAGCGATCATTATTTTTTCGATTTTCTTTATCGCTTACGGCCACGACCTAATCACAGAAGAACCCTGGTATAAAATTATTTTATTGTTCCCGCTCTATTACCTTGGTTTTATGGGGTTGCCTGCTTTTTTAACCACCGTAGTCTTAAAGTATGTTTTCATCGGGAAATTTAAACCACAGCAAAAACCGATGTGGAACGATAAAGTATGGCGCAGCGAAGCCATCACCACCACGTACGAAGCTTTGTCCGTTCCGTTTTTGCTGGATTATATGCGCGGCACACCCTGGCTGCCCATTGCCATGCGCATTTTGGGTGTAAAAGTTGGCAAACGCGTTTGGATGAACACGACAGACATCACCGAGTTTGATATGGTTTCTTTGGGCGATGATGTGGCCTTGAACGAAAACTGCGGGCCACAAACCCATTTGTTTGAAGACCGTGTAATGAAAGTAGGCAGCGTAAAAATTGGTGCCAGGAGTTCCATCGGTGCCGGAACCATCATTCTGTATGATACCGAAATTGGCACGGATTGCATGATTGACGCTTTGTCTTTGGTAATGAAAGGCGAAAGATTGGCCACCGGAACGGATTGGACGGGAAGCCCGGTGCAGCCTGCGTAGAGTTTTTGGGTGGTAAAAGGAGTATGGAGTTTTTATAGGTGTTTTTAAGCTTGTATAAATTAAATTATAAGCTTTAATTTTTGAGGTTTCGCATTATGTATTGTTGGCTGTTAAAAAGCCTGTTTATCCGTGTTCAAAAACTACTTAGATAGCTAATTTTCAATTTGATAAAGATTGGGCCTGAGAATGATAACCAATTTTTTTATGTTTACATAAACGTTAAGGACTTGCGTCAATACAAGAGTTAACCGCAATTTTAGAGCGACACCTTAAAATGATAAATAGTTTACTTCATAGCATACAAAATCTAATAACGCTAAGTCCGGCAGAGAGAGACATCGTAACATCCTTGTTTAAAGAAAAAACTTATAAAAAGGGAGATTTTTTTTTAGAAGAAGGAAGAATTTGTAAACAAGTTGGGTTTGTTGCAAAGGGATTGATGCGATACTATATTAATCACGATGGGGAGGAAAAAACATACGCCTTTTCCCAGGAAAATAATTATGTATGTAATTATGAAAGTTTCCTTCCTCAAAAACCATCTTCAAAAATCATTCAGGCTTTAGAAGACTGTGATGTTCTGGTTATTTCACATGATGACCTGCAATTATTTTATGCGAATGTTCGTGAGGGGGAACGTTTTGGCAGGATTGCAATTGAAGCCGTTTTTGTACAACTACTGAAAGATGTCAATTCATTTTATACTGAAACACCTAAACTTCGTTATGAAAGGTTTATAAAAAACCACGCAGACCTGCAACAAAGAATTTCTCAATACCATATAGCCTCATTTGTTGGGGTACAACCGCAATCACTAAGCCGTATCCGTAAAAAAATTTCAACTCAATTTTGATTTATTAACCCAGGTGCATCAATGTCGACTGCGACAAGGATAATTTTGTGTCATCATTTAAAAATAGACAATTATGACAACAAAAATTTCTTATGCAATAGCTTTTATAACGGGTCTGGGATTGATTTTTCTGGGTACACGTTTTCTTTTATCTCCAGAAGTAGCCGAAGCCGGATACGGCATACATTTTAATGAACAGGGAGATTATTCGTTTCACTACATAAAAGGGATCAGGGATATACTTTCCGGATTGCTCATTTGTGTCTTTGTTTTGATGAATGAAAGGCGGGCTTTGGGCGTAACACTATTAGCTGGAACTATGGTGCCTGTTACCGACATGCTTATTGTTCTAAGCAAAAGCTACAACGGCGTTCTTCAAGCTATGCCACACATCAGTGCTATCATCATTTGCTCTGTATTCGGGATAATTTTATTGGCAACTAAACCTTCAAAAAAAGCGCTATGAAAACACAAGGATACATTAAACTGATTAGTTCAGCAGACACAAGTATAAAACAGTGTATTGGAGTTGAATATTCTTCCAGGCGAGAAAACCCCTTGGCATTACCACACTTTGTTTTCAGAAACATTTGAGGTCTTAAAAGGCACACTGGAAGTAGGGAAAGGTAAAGACATCCACCATTTAAAGAAGGGAGATATTGCAACCATAAAACCGAATGAAAAACATTATTATCACAATGTTTCTAACGAGGAATGTGTTATAAATACAACCCTTAATCCTGGTAATAGAAACTTTGAAAATTCCCTTTTCATTTTAAAAGGACTTGCAAAAGATGGCTTAGCAAGCGATGCAGGAACTCCCAGGAAATTTTCAGACTTAGCAGTATTTATCTACTTAAGCAACTCAAGAATGGTAGGGTTTCAAAAAATAGCCGAGCCGATATTTGATTTTTTTGCTAAAGCCGCCATCAAAAAAGGGCATCTAAATGAATTGATAAAGAAATATTGTAAATAAACAATCTAAAACAAACACAATGGAACAATTACGAATTTACACGCTTACAGATAAAAATACAGCAGTAAACTATTTTACGGAGCATTGGGCTAAACACATTAAAAGCCTTCCAAAATTTGGTTTTCAATTTAAAGGGGTTTGGATTGGTCATACACCCGAAACAGAAAATCAGGTGATAGCCCTCGTATCTTTTCCGGACCATGCTAACATTGACGAGATGACCGAACGCTATATGAAAAGTCCGGACTTTACAGATGATATGGCAGGCTTTGACAGAAGCAAAATCACTAATGTAGAAACTAAAATAATGAAGTCTGCTTAATTGACTTGAATATAAATTTCTTTATTCAACGTGAGTTAGGACCTCAAAGAGTTCTGGTTCGCAGACACAAAACTGCCGATAACAGGGGGTTTGCCAAAATACGGGCTGACACTTGGTATCTTCGGTATTTGTAATTCTACTGTACTTCATATCCAGCTCGACATTATCTACTTAGCTTTTTGTTGTTATCTTCAACTTCAGTTTTTCAATCATCATCGGTACCGGGCTGACGGAATACTAATTCCCGTACTTCGGCAAGCCCTGCCCGTTATGCCCAATGCCACGACCAACCTCACAGACAACAAGACCCGCATTATTTTTTTCGACTATTTAAAAAAAGCAAAGAAAAACCTGCATACTGTTGTCGTATATACTATCTTTGCGACAACAAAAAAAATAAACCATTATGAGAAAATTAGAATTTGCTTCTCTTCAAGTTAGAAATTTAGAGGCTTCAAAAGAATTTTACACGAACAAATTAGGATTTGAATTATCAGAAATGAAAAATCCGGACGCTTGCATTTTTAAGTACAAGCAAGGGGAAGCAAGCTTTGCCATAAGAAAACCTATCGGAAATTTAGATGGCAAAGAACTTGGTGTTGGTGCTTCACTTTGGTTTGCTATCGATGAAAAGATTGAAGACCTACAAACCCGACTGACCGAAAAAGAAGTAATTCTTTTAGGGCCGGTCAACAACACGCCTTTTGGCAAAACTTTGATGGCAAAAGACCCGGATGGATATATTATTACATTTTTGGAAGCTAATTAAAATTTATCAAAATGATTAAAAGGGACACGAAATATTGGATTATCGTTGCTTCTAAAGACCACGTAAAAACAGGCATCGCAGAAGGGATTGCCCAAGCCTGCCACGGAAAAGCATCGCCATTAAGACGAATGCAAAAAGGGGATTTTGTCATTTATTATTTAGGAAAGCAAACATTAGGCAAACCCGACAAATGTCAAGAGTTTACAGCTTTAGGAAAGGTAACGGATGACGAAACATACCAGTTCCGAGCATCAGAAGATTTTTGCCCTACGAGACGAAATATTGATTTTTTGCAAAGTAAAGATGCTTCCATTCTTCCTTTGATAAACGATTTGAATTTTATTCAAAACAAAAAAAATTGGGGTTACCCATTTCGTTTTGGTTTCTTTGAAATCAACCAGCACGATTTTAATTTAATTTCCGCACAAATGCTTCAGCAAGACTATGCCTAAAAAAGTAGAATTTCATTTTAAAAGTCCGAATGAAAGCCCAGGCCATCTTTTGGCACATTTGACAATGTTGTGGCAACGAAAACAAAGAAAAGTTTTAGACCCTTTAGGTTTAACACATACTCAATTTGTTCTATTAGCGGCCTTGGGCTGGCTTTCAAGAGAAAACAATGTAGTAACACAGGTGGACATAGCCAATCAAAGCAATGCCGACAGAATGATGGTTTCAAAAGTTTTGCGGACTTTGGAAGAAAAGAAATTTATCACACGGCAAGAACACGAAACTGACACAAGGGCGAAAACCATTCAACTGACAAAATCAGGGGCAGAAGCATTACAAAAAGCCATCATTAAAGTGGAAAATGCAGACATTGATTTTTTTTCAGCAATAGAAACAAACCTTTCATCATTCAATGTAAATATGCTAAAACTCATCGACGGAAACAAAGGAGAATAAAAAGCAAAACCGCTAACATTGGGTCTGCTGCAAGGCCGGCTGACGGAATAGCAATCGTCTGTTGTACTACTATCAGCTATTATCGGGCTTGACCGAATTCTATCTGGCTTTTAGTTGTTAACTTCATCATCTGTTTTTTAATCGACTTTAGTTGCCGGGCGGACATTTATAAAATCCCAGCCCTGCGGCAAGCCCCGAACGTTAACCGGCACTGCGCGTTTTTGCCCTAAAAAGTTTGCTGAAGGGGTTTTTTGTCCCAAAAAAAGCAAAAACACAAAATGCGTTTAACATCGGTTTGGCAAAAAACTGGCTGACGGATTTCAACCAGCTTTTGTTTTGCTATCTTGCTTTAGTTCCGGCCGAAGACAAAAATTTAGCTGGTAAAAGAAGCATCAACTTTTGATTATAAATTTAACTTTGGTTTCGGCTGACGGTTTTAAAATTCCAGTTCTTCGCCAAGCCTGGAACGTTAGCGGTAATGGCGACCCACCACACGACCGAATCAAAATGCACGAACATTTCAACCTACCTGTTTTCTCTGACAATGTCATATTTTACTAATATAAAGATAGATTTGGCTTCTTCTGTTGATTGGTTGTTGCCGACCTTTGCATCAGTAAAAATCATGAAAAAATACAGAATATGAAAACAGTACTGATAACAGGAGCAAACAAAGGAATTGGCTTTGAAACAGCGAAACAAATGGCAGAGCTTGGGTATTTCGTATATTTGGGTAGCAGGGACAAAGTCAAAGGAACAGAAGCTGTAAGCAAATTGAATGCATTGGGAAATTCAAATGTAGAACCAATAGAAATTGACGTTGCCGATATCTATTCCATTCAAAAAGCAAAGGAAGAATTGGAAGGCAAAACAGAACATTTAGACGTTTTGATTAATAATGCAGGAATTGCATTGGTAGGAACACCTCAAATTGCTTCGTCCGTTAAAATTGAAACAATACAACAACTATTTGAAACCAATTTTTACGGAGCCATTCAAACGACACAGCAATTTTTAAATTTGCTAAAAAAATCTGATGAACCGAGAATTGTAAACGTAACGAGCGATTTGGGTTCGTTAACCATACAAAGTGACCCCAATTGGATTTATGCCAAAATTAAACCACTTGGTTATATGGCATCCAAAACGGCATTAAATGCTTTTACAATAGCATTGGCGTATGAGTTGAAGGATACTAATTTCAAGGTAAACAGTGTAAATCCGGGGGCAACGGCAACCGACCTCAATAATCATATGGGGAAACGAACACCGGAATTTTCGGCTCAAATTATAGTAAAATGTGCCACCTTGAAAAAAGATGAACCAAGTGGGAAGTTTTACAGCGAAGAAGGCGAATTGCCTTGGTAACAAAAACACCTAACTAAAATGAAAAGTAAACAATTTCAAAAAGTTAAAACAATAACCGAGTATCATCAATTATTGGAACTTCCTAAACCCGAACACCCGTTAATTAGCGTGGTAGATTTAGGGACAATTAGTCATTCTCAAAGTAAAGAGCCAACACCTTTCGTGTTTGGCTTTTATGCCATTGCACTAAAAAGGAGTTTTAAAGGCAAAATGAGATATGGACAGCAGGAATATGATTTTGATGAAGGTGTAATGTCGTTTGTAGCACCCAAACAGGTGTTTTCATTTGATACCGATTTAAACGTTCAACTTTCAGGGTGTTTGATACTCATACATCCTGATTTCCTATGGAATACATCATTGGCAAAAACAATAAAAAGATATGATTACTTTGACTACTCTGTTAATGAGGCTCTGTTTCTTTCAGAGAAAGAAGAAAAATTAATTATTGATATAACACAAATCATTAAGCAGGAATACCATTCAAACATAGAAAAATTTAGCCAAAACATCATTATTGCACACTTGGAAGCATTACTAAACTATGCCGAACGGTTTTATCAACGTCAGTTCGTTATACGAAAAATAACCAATCACCAAATCCTTGACCGATTGGAAAAATTGCTTACAGGTTATTTTAATAGTGAAACATTGACAGAGAAAGGATTACCGACTGTTCAATATATTTCCGAAGCATTGCACGTTTCTCCTAATTATTTAAGCCGTTTACTTAAAACTTTGACAGGACAAAGCACGAAGCAATTTATTGACGATAAACTGATTGACTTAGCAAAAGAAAAATTATCAACTACCGACCTATTCGTGAATGAAATCGCTTATGAATTGGGCTTTGCATATCCGCAGTCTTTCAGCAAGTTGTTTAAGGCAAAAACTAACCTTTCACCTTTGGAGTTCAGACAATCCTTTAACTGACTCTATAAAAAAGAAGTAGCGAAAAACAATGCCAGATACCGCTAACTGGGGTTTTGCAATAGTGGGGCTGACGTACCAAGGCTCAAGTTCAGTTTTTCAATTTGGTCTTTTGTGCATGGGGTGGGCTGACATTCCCTGATTGCCCCACCATCGCAAAGCCCTAATCCGTTAGCTGCAATTACTACAATGCTAAAGACTGTCTGGTTTTCGTTGCTTCCTTTCTATGCGTCAATCCCCAGTCAAGCATGGCATCTATAACAGTGGTGATGTTTTTGCCAGAATCTGTTAATTTGTATTCAATCAATACCGGGGTTCGGTTATAAACCTTGCGTTCTACAATACCATTGATTTCCAATTCTTTCAATTCCTTTGACAGCATTCTGGGAGTTATCTTGTCTATATTTTCCTGCAAATCCTTAAACCGGTTCTTCCCATACAGTATCGAAGCTATAATGGGTAGCTTCCATTTCCCACTGATGACATTCAACGAATCATTTAAGGCCAGGACATATTGACGGGGACACTGCTTTACTTTTTCTTTTTCTATTAAGTCTCTTATATTACTCATAATCAGATTGCTGTATTCTTACTATACAAAAGTATAGTAGTTATTTATAATAACCAAGTATACTAAATATATTAATGTTCGTAATTTTGAATCATAATTAAATAAGAAATAGAATGATTTTAGTTACAGGTGCAACAGGTAAATTTGGCTCCAAAGCCATTGAACATTTATTAAACAACGGCGTCAACGCTTCTGATATTGCCGTAATGGTCAGAGATGCTGAAAAAGCACACAACCTTGTAGACAAAGGAGTTGGACTGAGGATTGGGGATTATACCGATTACGATTCATTGGTAAATGCTTTTCAAAACGTTGATAAGCTATTATTGATTTCCAGTAGTGACAAGAAAATTGAAAACCGAACAGCTCAACACATAAACGTGATTAAGGCTGCAAAAATGGCTGGGGTGAAACATATCGTTTACACTTCTTTTGTAAGGAAGCCGAAGTTTGAAGATTCTGCCATTGCTCTTTTTCAGGATTCGCATGTAAAAACCGAACAGTTTCTTAAAAACAGTGGCATTGACTACACCATACTGCAAAATGGTATCTATTTAGAAATGATCCCAATATTTGCGGGGGAGAAAGTAGCCGAAACAGGTGTTATCATGCTACCTGCCCAGGAAGGTAAGGCAAGCTGGGTGCTTCGGGAGGAACTGGCAGAAGCTGCCGCTCATGTATTAACTACTGAGGGCCACGAAAATAAGGTTTATCCGCTGACCAATACAGAATCAACTTCTTTTGATGAAATAGCCAAGGATTTGTCCGGTAAGTTGGGCAAAGACGTACACTATCAGTCCCCTCCGGTTGACGAATTTCAATCCACACTTAAACAATTCGGAGTGCCGGAGCTATATATTGGTATGTTTACTATGTGGGCTGTTGCCCAGGCACAAGGCGTGTTGGATTTCAAGGATGCCACTTTAGAATCTTTCTTAGGGAGAAAACCAACAACTACAAAGCAGTTTATCGATCAGGTTTACGGTTAAGGTTAAATCGCAAAGATTTCATTAAATTAGCATTTACAGCCCTGAGTTCATTAGGTAGTATAGAAGTATTCGCAGATGATCTTCCGTTTCAAAGCAAACGGATGCTGGTATTATTTACTTCGCACGGTAGTCCCATTCGGTCCAATGCCTTCAGTCAAAGCTTTTGAAAACGAATATCATCCAAACGATATTATTGTGGGAGGCTTTTTGCCTTCTTCAATTGAACAAATGACAGCTTACAACAAAGTAATTGTTCAGTATTTGGGCAAAGAATATGGAAAGGAATGGAGAACTAAAGCCAGAGCTGATGTTTTGGGGGTTGACAAACAAAGTCGGCAGCTAACATGCGGTTTGGCATTATGGCGGCTGGACGTTGTTAGCTTCGTCACCAGTTTGCTATTGAGCTTCGGTTCTGGCTTGGCGGAATGCTGTTAGGCTGTAGAATATGTTTTGTACTTTAGTTCTTTAATCGGCTCCAGTCGTTGGCTAACGGAACATAGAATACCGCCACAACTCCAAGCCAGTAACTCGTTAGTCCGGATTTGCAATCCGGTCTTTTGAGTTCTGGATCTGTGATCCTATAATTTTATACCTGAACAAAGAAACTGTAAATCCAACTAACTATACATACTTCTTTTAGCAAGTAAAAACTATCCATTTACTCCTGTTCACGGAGCAGTTTAAAAAACCTTCGTTAATCCGGATTTTCAATCCGGTTTTTTGAACTTTGGATTTTCTAATCCAACTACTCATTGCAGCCGATATAAGTTTTTACCTGGTAAAAGAAGTATGTGCTTCTTTTACCAGGTATTTTTTAGTGATAGTGGTTTTTATTGGAGAAAGGACAATGCTTCGATAATTTGCAAGTAAAGGTTGCGTATTTTGTATTGTTGAATAAGTAAAAAACTTGAAACCTATGCAACATAAGCAATTGTAATTGTTTGATTAAATTACTATAAGTATGTGAACACAATTAGTTTATATAATAATTGTGGATTTTAACTTCAATTTAAATTATTAAAACATAAATAATTATGTCCTGATACTTACATTTTAATAGGGATACGCCTTCGAAGTCGCAAGAAACTTTTTCATGTTTACAATTAGCTCTATAAACTTGCGTCTATATGTGAGTTAGCGGTCATTGTAAAACGACACCTATGAAATTCATAGTAGCGACAAGTTTGACAACAAGCAGACCCTTTCAATTTTTTTGGACTAATTTTTCCTTGTGCATTCTTCCAAAATTTTTTAAAGCAATTACCACAGGTTCTAAAATATTACTGTATTCAGTAAGCTCATACTCAACTCGTACAGGATTTGCATCTGCAAATACAATGCGTTTGACAAAACCATTCATTTCTAATTCTTTCAGTTCTTTTGACAACAACCTTGCTGACACACCTTTTATCTGACGCTGAATTTCGTTAAACCTCTTGCAGGTGGTTAATGAAATAATGATTTTTAATTTCCATTTTCCACCAATAATGTACAAGGCATCATCTACGCTACGCAACATATTGTCGCATTGCTTTGGTGTTAGTGATTTTAACTTTGCTTGAATTTCCATACTTTTTGTGTTGGTAGTAATTAAAAGGTTACTACTTACTTTTGGGTTACTACTAATAAAGAGTAAGCAAAATAGATACTTTTGTGGTATTATTAATCAAAAAAATGAAAAGAAATGAAAGCAGCAGTTTTAAAAGAAATTGGAAAGCCTTTGATAATCGAAGAACTATTAGACCCGAAACCCAAAAATGGGGAAGTTGTTGTAGATGTTATATCTGCACCTGTAATTTCCTATTCAAAAGATGTGTTTAGTGGCGTTCGGAAATATCCTTTCTTATTGCCAATGGTTCCGGGAGCAAGTGCCATTGCCCGAGTTAGCGAATTAGGTGCTGATGCAACAGACCTTAAAATAGGAGATTTAGTGTATTGCGACCCTACCGTTCGTGCAAGGGATAAAATTATTTCACCTGACATTATGTTGCAAGGTTGGATAGCACCAACCGAAGGTGCAAAAATATTGCAAAGAAATTTTCCCAACGGTTCATTTGCAGAACGTATGCTTGTGCCTATGGAAAATGTTGTAAAACTCAATTTAGATAATTTAAAAATTGACCCTGCAAAACTTTGTGTCATAGGCGCATTTTTGGTGCCATATGGTGGTTTAATTGCATCAGGCTTACAACCAGGCGAAACTGTTTTGATTAATGGTGCTTCTGGACATTTTTGGAAGTTTTGGAATTGCAGTTGCATTGGCTATGGGAGCAGGAATTGTAGTTGCCCCTAGTCGAAACAAAGCAGCTCTCGCGGAATTATCTAAAAAGTATGGTAGTCGAGTTCGTACTGTACTAACAACAGGCAATGAAGCAGAAGACACTCAAAAAATGAAAGATGCAGCAAACGGAGTTATCGACAGAGTTATAGATATACTTCCACCAATGGGAAGTTCTTCCCCAACAAGAGCAGCAGCTATGGCTGTACGTGCTAATGGCACTATTGTTTTAATGGGTGGCTTGGATAATGACCTTAATTTACCATACAAGCATTTGATGAGAAATAGTATCACAGTTCGTGGACAATACATGTATTCAAGAGAATCCATCGTTAGTTTATTGAGTTTAATTCGTTCAGAATTATTGCCTGTTGATATTTTTAATATACACGATTTTAAATTAGAAAATATAAATGAAGCCGTGAACCATGCTTTTAATCACACAGGACTTTTAAGTATGACAATTGTAAAACCATAAATTGCCGAAAATATTTGTGCGAAGAAAATAACGAACCGCTAACAAGGTATTGGCAAAAAAGGGGCAGACGGAAGTAATTGAACTTTCGGATTTCTATTGTAAATTTGTGCAAAGGCTGTGCAGACGGAATTCTAATTTCCCCTTCTTCGCCAATACCCAAAACGTTAGCGGTAATGGTAGGACGACCGATACATCTTGATAGCCCACTATAATAAATCTCACTTTTGACTACAACAAAAATCGTTTTGGCTACATCCGTTTATTTGTTTTTGCCAAGCTTTGGTGCATAAAAAAACTCGAAGTTATGAATGTAACAAGTATGGATATAAAAAATAGGGTGTTCCTGATTACAGGCGGAACCTCAGGTGTGGGGAAAGCTATAGCATTGGGTTTAGCCAGAATTGGCGCAAAAGTAGTGATCATCAGCAGGACTACTGAAAGCGGTCAGAATACGTTAAACTATATTGCAGAAACCACAGGAAATGACAGGGCTGAGTTTTTGGTAGCTGACCTTTCACTGCAATCATCAATCAAAAAAGTCAGTGAAGAGTTCAAGCGGAAGTATGACAACTTGCATGTCCTGGTTAATCTGGCAGGAGCGCTTTTTTTTGAAAAGCAGTTAACCACGGAAGGCATCGATAAGGCGTTTGCTGTAAATTATCTCAGCCATTTTTTACTAACAAACCAATTGCTGGATATTCTGAAAGAGAGTCGTCCATCAAGGGTTATTACAGTCGGTGGAAATCCAGCGTTTCTCAAGAATCCAAAAATCGATTTGAAGGATATACAGCTTGAGAATCATTACAGTGGTTTGCGTGCAACTTCCCAGGCTATGTTCGCCAGGATGTTTTTTACTTTCGAATTGGCGAAACGACTGGAAGGGACAGGAGTAACATCAGTTGCATTTCACCCTGGATTGATCACGTCCAATCTGGTTAAAAATGCTCCTTTGTGGTTAAAGGCAATCACATCTCTTATGCAGCCCTGGGAGAAAGATAACTGCGAAATTGGAGTTTATCTGGCTGCTGCAAAAGAAGTTGAAAAGGCAAACGGTGTTTTCTTCGACGATAAAAAGCAGATAGTTCCTTTGAATAAAAAGTATGACGCAGTTCTGGGAGAAAAATTATGGAGCATTAGTGAGGGCCTTACAGGTATTCCAACGGTGTAACTCATAAGAGAAGGATCAGAACCACACCGGCGGACGGAACAAGTCCTACCTTCTGCTGCCCGTCATTCCGGCCTGGCTCCCGGAGCTTTGCAAAAAAAATAGAAAAATGAAAATTACAATAACAGGCTCTTTAGGGAACATCAGTAAACCATTAGCCAAAGAGTTAGTATATAAAGGACATGCGGTTACGGTTATCAGCAGCAAGCCCGAAAAACAAAAAGACATTGAAACTTTGGGAGCTAAGGCTGCTATTGGTACAATTGAAGATGTAGCTTTTCTTACAGCCACTTTTACGGGTGCAGATGCAGTATATACTATGTTACCTCCACCCGACTATAGCAATCTTAACCCTAACCTTGATCTATTGGCTGAGTGTCGAAAAATTGGCAATAAGTATGCACTAGCCATCAGGCAATCAGGCGTAAAGCGGGTGGTACACCTTAGCAGTGTCGGAGCCCATTTGGACAAGGGTAATGGCCTCCTTATTTTTCATCATATCATGGAAAAAATCCTTGGAGAACTGCCGTCGGATGTAGCTATTACGTTTATACGTCCTACTGGTTTCTACAACATATTTATATAGCTTTATAGATATGATTAAAGGTAAGGGGTTTATAGCTCAGTTATTGACCCTTCGTTTTTATGGTTTAATACCCCTGCTAAAAGGAAAAACGGGGATTATTGCATCAAACTACGGTGGGGAAGATAAAACTGTTTGGGTTTCACCATTAGATATTGCGACTGTAATTGCAGAAGAAATAACCACACCTTTTGTTGGCAGAAATGTACGATATGTAGCAAGTGAAGAACTTACCTGCAACCAGGTAGCAAGTATTTTAGGCACCGCTGTTGGCAAGCCTTATTTGAAATGGGCAATTCTTTCCGATAAACAAATGCAAAGCGGTATGGAGTCTTTTGGGATGCCAAAGAATATTGCCGCAGGCTTAGTGGAAATGCAGGCGGCTGTTCATACCGGAGTTATAGACGAAGATTATTACCGCAACAGGCCAAAGGAAATGGGTAAAGTAAAAATGAAAGATTTTGCAAAAGATTTTGCTGCTGTTTATAACCAAAAATAATTATATTTCAAAATGGCAAATACACAACCATATCGCATTAAAACGATTAGTGAATACCATAAGCTTATTGGGCATCCTAAGCCGGAGCACCCTTTAATTAGTGTGATAAATTTAGAATCCGTTAAGCCTCCAATTATCAATGAACCGATAAGTTTGATCTATGATTTTTATTGCATTGCACTTAAAAGGAATCCAAATGTCAAGTATAAATATGGTCAGCAAGAATATGATTTCGACGAAGGGGTTATGTTTTTTATGTCCCCAAACCAGGTTTTTGGAATTGAGATTGATAAAGATTCAACATTAAAACCATCGGGCTGGGCATTACTCCTCCATCCGGATTTTTTATGGAACACCCCTTTAGCCAAAACAATAAAGCAATATGAATACTTTGACTATTCGGTAAATGAAGCCCTATATCTTTCTGCAAAAGAAGAAAAAAAAATCACAAGCATTATTAAAAATATCCAGCAGGAATATCGATCAAACATTGATAAATTTAGCCAAGATTTGATTATTGCTCAGTTGGAATTAATGCTTACCTATTCCGAAAGATTTTATCACCGGCAGTTTATCACAAGAAAAATAAATAACCATAAAATCCTAAACCGGCTGGATGATCTACTTACCGATTATTTCAACAAGGATGTTTTGATAAAAAGTGGATTGCCTACAGTTCAATATATATTTCCGAAAGTTTAAACGTGTCTCCTAATTATTTACGAGGATTGCTTAAAACATTGACAGGTTTGAACACACAGCAACACATTCACGATAAGTTAATTCAAAAAGCAAAAGAGAAATTGTCCACCACTGATTTATCTGTAAGTGAAATTGCATACGAATTAGGGTTTGAACACTCACAGTCTTTCAGCAAGTTGTTCAAGACAAAAACCAATATTTCGCCTTTAGAATTCCGGGCTTCGTTCAATTGAGAGAAATATTCTCACTAACTTGTAAGGTTGCCTTAAACCAAGAACCTGTTTAAATTTCTATCATAAAAGTTTATACTACTTCTTTTATCACCTAAAAAAAGGTAGGCATTTAGTTTTTGATTTATTCAAATTGATGCAGATACCAATTTATGTAGGGTAAAAGAAGCATTAACATTAATCCTGGGCATACCGAAGGATCTTGTATAAATTTAAACAGGTTCTAAGGCATTTTCGCTTTAGTTTGTATAGTTTTAGGTAGTTGCAAAAAGTACATATTGACTTAGTAAAGGCCTCCTACTAGTCGGGATTTGCAATCCGATCTTTTTTGAACTTTGAATCTATGATCCTATAATTATTAACAAAGAAATTTGCAATCCAACTAACTGCACATGCTTCTTTTAGCAGGTAAAAACCATCAATCTACTCCCTCCTGCTGCACAACTTCACCACCAAATTAAATAAACCTCATTTTTGGCTACAAAAACAGTAGATTAGGCTACGTTTGTTTGTTTATTGTTGCAGAAATTAGCAGCATCAAATCAACAGAAAAAATGAAAATTATAGTAACAGGTTCTTTAGGGAACATCAGCAAGCCACTGACAGAAGAGTTGGTCAAAAAAGGACATGCCGTAACCGTAATCAGCAGTAAACCGGAAAAACAGGCAGACATTGAAGCCTTAGGTGCTACGGCTGCCATCGGCACACTGGAAGACGCTGGTTTTCTAACAGCTACTTTTACCGGTGCAGATGCCGTATATTGTATGGTCCCACCAAATAACTACTTCGATCCTAACCTTGACCTTTTGGCGTATTACCGCAAGCTTGGCGGTAATTATGCGGAGGCTATCAAGGCTTCTGGCGTAAAATGTGTAGTCAACCTCAGTACCTTTGGTACCCATTTAGAGAAAGGGAACGGGATTTTAATTGGTGCCCATGATGTAGAACAGATTTTGAACGAACTGCCATCGGAGGTACGGATTACGCATATGCGCCCAACTTCTTTCTACTATAATTTATTGGGTTATATCGCTATGATTAAAGAAGCAGGCGTAATTGCGGCCAACTATGGTGCTGATGATGTAATACCCTGGGTTTCGCCTAAAGATATTGCCGCTGCAATTGCTGAAGAACTGGAAACACTTTTTACCAACAAAAAAGTGCGGTATGTGGTAAGCGAAGAACTTACAGGCAACGAAACGGCAAGTATTTTGGGCGCAGCTATTGAAAAGCCTGATTTGAAATGGATACTTGCAAGTGATGAACAAACACTAAACGGTTTAAAATCAGTTGGGATGAACCCGGAAATTGCTGCCGGTTTAGTTGAAATGTATGCCGGTTTGCATAGCGGTTTATTAGCAGAAGATTATTACCGCAACAAACCAGCAGTGATGGGCAAAGTAAAATTGGTGGATTTTGCAAAAGAATTTGCTGCCGCGTTTAAACAATAAGAGCAAAATAGGCCGCTCGCTTTGCTGCTATCGATAAAAAATAAAATTTACCTTATAAAAACTGAAAATCATGCGTGTATTTGTAACAGGAGCCACAGGCTTCGTCGGCTCTGCCGTAGTTAAAGAATTAATTGGTGCAGGCCACCAGGTAGTTGGGCTTGCCCGCTCAGATTCGGCCGCCAAATCGCTTATTGCTGCCGGTGCGGAAGTGCATCGGGGTAATCTGGAGGACCTGGAAAGTTTGCGGAGCGGAGCCGAAGCTTCGGAGGGTGTTATCCACCTGGGCTTCATCCATGACTTTTCCAGGTTTAAAGAAGTTTGCGAGATAGACAGGCGTGCTATCGAAACCCTGGGCGATGCGCTTACAGGGACAGGCCGTCCCTTGATTATCACCTCCGGTACTGCGCTTGTTTCACCAGGCCGCCTTGCAACAGAGGAAGATGCTGCGCCTGCTTCCGACCCATCGCCCCGTGTATCGGAAAAGGCAGCAGCCGCGGTAGCAGAAAAAGGGGTAAAAGTATCAGTAGTACGTCTTTCCCCTACCGTTCATGGTGATGGCGATTACGGTTTTGTTCCGATGCTGATTAATATTGCCCGTGAAAAAGGTGTCTCGGCTTATGTAGGCGAAGGACTTAACCGCTGGAGTGCTGTACATCGGCTGGATGCAAGCCGACTTTTCAGGCTTGCTTTGGAGAAGGGCGATAGTGCCCGGTATCATGGCGTAGCTGAGGAAGAAATTGCGTTCCGGGATATTGCCCAGGCTATCGGAGCAGGCCTAAACATTCCGGTTGTAGCCATATCACCTGAAGAAGCAGGCAGCCATTTTGGTTGGTTTGCAGGCTTCGCCCAAATTGATTGCCCAACCTCAAGCAAGTTAACCCAAGAACGCCTCGGCTGGCATCCGACCCAAGCTTCCCTCATTGCCGACCTGGAACAAGGGAGCTATTTTAAAATTTGAAAAAAAACAGTGTAGATCAGGTGTAGTTTGTTCAGCTTTAAACAATCCTGAATACTTATGCTGCATTTTAGAAAGCCGGATTATTATTGAAAAAAGAGGTGTAAAAGAAGTATGTTTTTCTTTCCCACCATTCGATCCCGCCAATGGTTATCGCTCATTCATTACCAACAACCAACAGAAATATTTTTATTCATTAATTAAAATAACCAAAAAATGATTTTAATAACGGGGGCCACCGGTCAATTAGGGAGCGCAGTTATCCAACATTTGTTAACCAAAATACCAGCATCTCAAATTGCTGCCTTTGTGCGGGATGCAGGCAAAGCCGCAGGTTTACAGGAAAAAGGAGTAAGCATCCGCGTAGGCACTTATGATGATACTGCTGCGCTTGATAATGCAATGCAGGGCATAGAAAAGGTGCTGCTGATATCCGGCGGAGATGCTGATAATGCGCTTCAGCAACACCAAAATGTGGTGGATGCCGCAAAAAAAGCAGGCGTAAAATGTATCGCCTACACAGGCCGGTCATTAAAAGACCCGGGTACGTTGGTGAACAAGTTGATGAACCGGCATTTTCAAACGGAGGATTACATCAAAGAGAGCGGGTTAAACTACGCCCTATTCCGAAATATTTTATATATGGATGTGTTGCCGTTGTTTGTAGGCAAGCAGGTTTTTGATACAGGCATTCATCTGCCTGCCGGTGATGGAAAAGTATCTTTTGCCCTCAGGGGCGAAATGGGCGAGGCTATTGCAAAGGTTTTGTTGGATAGCGATTGTGATAACCAAACCTACAATTTTACAGGCAGCGAGACATACTCTTTTGAGGATGTGGCAAATGCCTTGAGCGAGCTATCGGGTAAGGAGGTAAAATATTCGGCAGTTACACCAGCTGAATTTGAAGCGCAGATGAAAGGCCGGGGCATACCTGATTTTATGGTTCCGCGGATGATAGGTTTTATAACTGACATCAAAAACGGGCAGGAAACTACTTTAAGCCCTGACTTAGAAAATAAGCTCGGGCGGAAACCTGTATCGCTGAAAGAAGGTTTAAAAACTCTTTTTCATTTATAGCCCACAAATTGCGAAGCCGCAGGATTTTGCATAGCGGTTTTAAACTACATTTGATAAAAACTCAGTTTTAAAAAATGCCAGCACAACTACATAGGTTTAAGACGATTTCAGAATATTATCAGTTCAGAGGTTTGCCTAAACCGCAGCATCCATTGGTTAGCCTGATCAATCTGGATGCTATAAAGCATTCGCACCAATTTGAACCCATAAGTTTGGTATTCAACTTTTATTCTATTTCACTCAAAAGAAATTTTAATACGAAGATAAAATACGGCCAGCAGCAATATGATTTTGATGAAGGCGTGATGTTTTTTATGTCTCCCGGCCAGGTTTTTGGGATTGAGCCGGCAAAAGAGGAACACTTGCAACCATCGGGATGGATACTGCTTATCCATCCCGATTTTTTGTGGAATACACCCTTAGCCGAAAAAATAAAGCAGTATGAATATTTCAGCTATTCGGTACATGAAGCACTGCATCTTTCAGAAAAAGAAGAAGCAACTATCATAGGCATGATGCAAAATATAGAGCAGGAATACTGTTCTAACATTGATAAATTCAGCCAGGACGTTATCATTGCCCAACTTGAATTGTTATTAACTTATGCGGATCGGTTTTATCACCGTCAGTTTATTACCCGAAAAATAGCTAACCATAAAACCCTAAACCGTTTAGAAGATATCCTTACGGAATATTTAAACAGCGATTCTTTGATAAAACAAGGCGTGCCCACGGTTGGATACGTTGCAGAAAAACTAAACATATCGCCCAGTTACTTGAGCGGATCACTTAAAGCACTGACTGGCCAAAGTACGCAGCAGCACATCCACGATAAGCTGATTGAAAAAGCAAAGGGGAAACTGTCCTCAACCAACTTATCCATCAGTGAAATTGCTTACCAATTAGGATTTGAACATTTGCAGTCCTTCAGCAAGTTATTCAAAAGTAAAACCAATCTTTCGCCTTTGGAATTCAGACAATCATTCAATTGATAGAAATATTCTCATTGACTTGTAAGGTTGCCTTAAACCAAGAACCTGTTTAAATTTCTATCATAAAAGTTTATACTACTTCTTTTATCACCTAAAAAAAGGTAGGCATTTAGTTTTTGATTTATTCAAATTGATGCAGATACCAATTTATGTAGGGTAAAAGAAGTATTGGCCTTTTTTCTTTTTATAAATTTAAACAGGTTCTAAGTTAGTCAAAATTTGCAATCCGGTCTTTTTGAAATTAGATCTGTGATCCTATAATTACTAACTTAACAAAAAAATATGCAATTCAACCAATTGCATATACTTCTTTTAGCAGGTAAAAACTATCAATCTGCTATGGCACGTAGCTATTGATTTCGGATATCATGTTTTCGGCCTCGCTGTCCCATTTTTTCATGTCTTCCGGGTAACTGTAACCAAGACGCTTGTTTTCATCGTGCATAAATTTAAATATGTCGCCCAGGGCTTCATGAACCGATTTCAGGAATTTATAATCCGTACTGGTAAGGCATCTTCCGCAATCGCCCGCTCCTTTTCCGGGCTCACATAGGTTAAGTTCTTTGATAACCCCATTAACAATTGTAGCGTTGAAGTTGCCTTCAAAATGCCAGTTAAGTGTATTCTTGATCTCGCGGTGGTTTTCCATTGGTTATGATTTTTTTTAATTTTTCTGCCTGTTCTTCAGGTCTTTGTTTTTTAATGATCTGGTAAGACTTAGCCAAGAAAAATGCCAGGACGGCAAAGGGCGGCACAAGGAAAGTGGCTGATGCTTCTTTTAAGGACTAAAAATCAAGGTTAAAGCTGGTCAGAAAGCTTCCTGCAGTTTTCGATAAAGGAAATAATCACGAAATCCGGAACTAAGGGTTTCCATGTGTAAAAGAAGCACGTTTACACCTAAAACCAATACCAAAGGCAGGCAGAAAACAAGGAAAATAAATTAAGGAAATGACCGGATTTGTTGCTGTAAAAGAAATACGGGAAGTGGTAAAATCAGATACTGTTGGCGGTAAGTATAATCTCAAAAAGCAAAGATTTACATTAATTTAAGCACGTGGAGGTTTTGGCTGGGGAATTTTGAGGAAGAAAAGCTCCTTTCCATAGCTTCCTTTCATCCCCAAAATGTAGAGATTTGGTTTGAAAAAAACCCGCTCCTGAAATTTGTTCAGTATTTTGATTGAAGGTTCTGTCTTTTATATTTTGGTTAGACGGTTCTTTTCTTGTAAATCCAATAACCTGCAATACTTCTTTTATCCACTAAAAAACCATCAATTCATTCCTGCTCCCTGATCATCTTTAAAAATTCATCCCGGTAGGTTTCTCCGATTGGGATAGGTTGTTCGCCGATATAAACCTGGTTGCCGTCCACCATCCTGATCTTATCCACAGAAATAATATACGATTTATGCACACGGTAAAACGGCGGCTGCGGCAGTTGCGTTTCCAGTTCGCGCAGGGTTTGGTAAGTGACCATACGCTGCCCGGCAGTAAACAGCGAAACATAGTTTTTTAAGCCTTCGATATATAAAATGTCATCATAATTCACCTTTAAAAATTTATTCTTGCTTTCACCTTTGATAAACATATAATCATTTGCAGCACCTGCGGAAGCAATTGCGCTTTCGATATTTGATGGTGGCGACGTGGCTGCTGATGCTGTTTTTACCGGCATAATTTGGGCGTGGGCTTTGTTGGCTGCTTTCAAAAAACGGTCAAAAGCAATAGGTTTTAGCAGGTAATCAATCACGTCGTGTTCGTAGCCGTCCAGCGCATATTCCGGGTAAGCGGTAGTGAGGATCACTTTGCATTTGCTGCCGCATAGTTTCAGAAACTGGATTCCTGTTAAATCCGGCATTTGAATGTCGAGAAAAACCAAATCAATATCGCCCTGCTGCACTTGCGTTAAAGCTTCTATGGCATTTGTTGTGGTTCCAACCAATTCCAGAAAAGGGATTTTACCGATATAATCAGCAATAATTTTGGTAGCATAAGCTTCGTCATCAACGGCAAGGCAACGGATCATTTTTTATAGCTTTTAGCTGTTGGCAATCAGCTTTCAGCACTTGTGAAGTGTAAATATAATAAGCGGCTATCAGCTTTCAGTTATTAGCAATTAGCTATTTGTATGGTGCAAATATAACAGCGGCTTTTAATTATCTCTATGTTCATTTATAACATATTTAGGTATGAAGCTTTACAGGAAAGCTGATTGCCGACAGCTATAAGCTGATAGCTACTGTCGCTTTATACGTTTGTCCGTTTTCAGAAACCAGCAATTCATGTTTGTTTGGATAGATCAATTCCAACCTTCTGCGGATATTGACCAAACCTACACCAGTTGAATGGTCTTTCTGGCTCCGGTTGATTTTATTGCTGACGGTAAAATCCAGTCGGGTGCCGGTCACTTTTAGGTGGATTCGGATCGGGCGCGAAGGATCGTTTACTATGCCGTGTTTAAACGCATTTTCTACAAACGGGATCAGCAGCAGCGCAGCTACGCGTTTCCCGGCGATGTCGCCTTCCGCTTTAAAATCAACAAAAAAAGCATCTTCAAACCGCAATTGGTAAATGCTGATGTAGTTTTCGATATAATCCACTTCTTTCTGCAAGTCAACCTGTCCGTCCGGGTTTTCGGTCAGCATGTAACGCATCAACTGCGAAAGTTTGATAACGGCATCGGCCAGTTTTTCGGAAACCGGATACGCAAGCGAGTAAATATAGTTGAGCGTATTGTATAAAAAGTGCGGGTTGATTTGGTTTTTAAGGAAAGCAAGTTCTGCCTGTGTTTTTTCTTCGCGGAGGGATTTATTTTCCTGCTCTTTTCGTAAGGCATCAAAACTACTGTAAACGGCCATGCTCAGCACCAGTCCGGAGGTTCCAAAATACAGATTATCAATAATGTAAGACTTTGCCGTGTAACCAAAATAATTATGGATATGAAAGATTTTGAACAGCACAACTTCTTCCAAAAAATGTCTTGCAGTGATGAAAAAAACGATACCTGCCAAAATGCCGCCAATAAGCTGAGGTAGTTTATTCCTTTTTAAAAAATGCGGGTAAACCCAAAGATAAAAAATATAAAATTCTACAATTTTGACCGCTTGGAAAGAATACGAAAATAGTCGATTACTGAAAGGACGAGGTTCGATCCAGAAACCAACAGCAATATAAAGCAGATAAACAATCCAGCCGCCAATATGATAATAGATTTCATTTTTTCTCATGGTGCCATAAAAGTAAAGCAAAACCGGTAGTCGGCTTAAAATTTTATCCCAACACCTCTTTTTTTGATGCGAACCGGGAAAATCAGGACGATGCTTCTTTTATCGATGTTTTTTTGGCTTGGGATAATATTCCGGCAGGTTGGTATCAATTTTTTTTAGGGCAAGGGCGACTGCTGCATCTTTGAAGCATCAACCCAAACACGAACATGAAAAATTTGATTACACAATTCCTACTTTTATTGATTTGCAGCACAACTTTCGCCCAAAACGGAAACCTCAGTGGAAAAGTCCTAGACCCAAAACAACAACCTTTACCGGGAGCTTCGGTATTGTTGCTGCACTTGCCGGATTCTGCCCAAGTTGCAGGACAAGTTGCTGATGCAAACGGCGCTTATCTTTTTAAAAACACAAACGCAGGGAAATATGTGGTAAAAACAGCAATGGTTGGTTTTAACACGGTTTATTCCAAAACTTTTGATTTTACGGGAAGGAATGCTGAACTGCCGGTTTTGGTTTTGAATGAAAAAAAAAACACCTTAAAAGAAGTAACGGTAAGTTCTACCGTTCCGCAATTAGAGCAAAAGAGCGACCGGCTTGTGGTAAACGTAGAAAAACTAAACACAACCGGCGACAACGCTTTGGAAGTTTTAAAGAAAGCGCCCGGCATCCGTTTGGATAAAGACGACAATATTTTATACCGAAACAATGCGGGTGTTGTGGTGATGATTGACGGCCGCCGTACTTATATGAGCGGTTCTGAGCTGAGCAATTACCTGAAGAACATGCCAGGAAATGCTTTAAGTAAAGTAGAACTGATCCCGAACCCGCCGGGAAATTATGATGCCGAAGGGACTGCCGGTATGATCAATATCATTTTAAAACATAATAAAATGCAAGGTTACAGCGGCACGGCCAATGCCAATGTAGGTTATGGAAAATATGCAAAAGCTTATGGTGGCTTCAACTTTAATTATAACACTGGGAAATTTAGTCTGTTCGCCCGCGCCAATTCGGGTTATTACGATTCTTATAACAAACTAACCTTGAGCCGGCAGATTGAGAACGAGACTTACAACCAATACAATTATTGGCACCCAAAAACTTTTTCAAGCAGTTATACCGTCGGAACAGACTTTTATGCCACTAAAAGAAGTACGTTTGGTTTGATGCTGAAAGGTTACAACAATCCTACTGAGGCCGCAGTCACCAGTCAATCGAGCATTTTAAATAGTTTTGGTGAACAAACGGGAAGCGTAACAGGTATCAATCCGCAGAAAACATATACCGGAACGTACAATGTGAACTTGAATTATAGCTTGGCCGTCGATACAACCGGACAAAAGCTAAGTTTCGATGCGGATTATGTTTACAGTTCCTCATCCAACAATCAAAATTATACCAATACTTATTTTAATGGTAATGGCAGCATCAATGGCAATCCGATATTATTAAAAAGCACAGCACCCGTTGATTATAACATCAAAGCGATAAAAGCTGATTACATTTTGCCTTTGAAGAAGCATTGGCAAGCGGAAGCAGGTTTAAAAAGCAGCTACGTGAGTACACACAGCAATGTAGTTTTTGATTCGTTAAAAACAGCAGGATACATTCTTGACCCTAAAAGAAGCAACGATTTTGTGTATGATGAAAATATTAATGCGGCTTACTTTACGCTGAGCAAAACTTTTAACCAAAAATTGGATGTAAAGGCCAGCTTGCGCACAGAACAAACAATTTCTACCGCCAATTCACTTTCGCGGAACGAAGTCGTCAAACGGAGTTACTGGCAGTTTTTTCCAAGTGCATTTATAACTTATAAAATCAGTCCGGACAATCAACTGAATGCTTCTTTTAGCCGCCGGACCAGCAGGCCTAATTACAACTTACTCAACTCAGCCATCCGTTATACCGATCCTTATACAGCCATACAGGGCAATCCTTATTTGCAACCTTCTGTTTCACAATCTTATGTCCTGAATTACACTTATAAAAGCTTTCAGATACTGAGCCTGAGCTATTTAAAGGTTAACAATGATGAAAATTTAGTGATCGGTCAAAACGATCAGACCAAGGAAAGTATCAGCACGTACCAAAACCTGGGCAACACCAGTACTTTGAGCGCAACTTCTTCCGGCAGTTTTAATATTAAAAAATGGTGGAATGTAAATGCTGAAATAGATGCTTCTTTTAACAAGGTAAATACGTTGGTACAAGGAAATCCATTTCAAAGCCGTCGTTTTGCCTGGGATTTAAGTGTTGATCAAACTTTTTTTCTACCCAAAAACTTTAAGCTGCAACTAACAGGATCTTACGAATCTCCTTCCATCAATGGTTTAGCACGTACACTTTCTGCTTCTCAAATTGATGCCGGTATCAACAGAACCTTTATGGAAAAACGCATGACGATCAGCTTTAAAGCCCGCGACATTTTCTTTGGCAGCCGCTACCGCAGCATCCTGCAATACAACAATGTAAATACACGCTGGAACAACGAGTATGAAAGCCGCCGTTTTACTTTGGGCTTTACTTATAACTTTGGGAACACTAAACTAAAAGCCGCCTGCGACCGCAAAACCGGCAGCAGAGAGGAAGAAGGAAGAATGTAGTGTTGTTAAGGGAGATATAAATTTTATCTTTAAGCCGGAACTTATGAGTTCCGGCTTTTTGCATAAGAAGCTGTGTTTTGGTAATTGTTAATAACATTAAACTTTCTGCAATAAAAGTAAATTAAACTACTATCGGCTGAAGGCCGATAGATTTGTTATCGACTGAAGTCGACTTTAAGCTTATTCACTAATCGTAAAGTCTTCGTCTTTTGGATCTTCATCCTGGTTTTTTATATATTCCAGTA